>ERZ773073.445-NODE-445-length-21638-cov-9.299124_pt1 | contig 21638 bp, 34 predicted proteins | sample MGYA00580616_ERZ773073 | MGnify/ENA primary metagenome ERZ773073 (study PRJEB29015, sample SAMEA2737960) | human oral metagenome | biome: human oral; feature: human-associated habitat; material: dental | place: China | collected 2131 ...
ACTTATCCAAGGTAGATGCTTCTAATTCATCTATGTAGTTCATATCTGCCTCTCTAAGAGGGTAAAGGGTGTACTTATCATCCTCCTCTGACTCCACTACCTCCCAGAGAGCTTGAGATAGCAGCGTTTCTTTTCCGCGCGCCTTGATAGCATCATAGAGAGCAGAGGGAACAAGTCCATATCTAAGGGCGCAGAAGTTGTCCTCTACGAGCTTTCGGGAATAAGCTTGTTGGTATCCGCAATCAGCAAGGTACAGCACCTTGAATAGCCAGTAATAACCCAGTCCGCCAGTCTTGGAAATCACGTAAAGAGCCTTCTCCACGAGTCGTCTTTGATCATCTGGAAGTCTGTCTATTGCGGGTATCATATTATCTTGTTTTTGGGGAACTTTCGCAGTACAAATACCACAACCAAAATAACCGATGTTACGAGAGTAGCGTAAACCACATTGTCTAGCCCTCTGTAGATAGCGAATACAACGACAGCAAACGCCCCAATCACGAGTAAGAGCGCTATCCAAAGCCCTTTCGATAGCAATGAGTGCATACTCCTCCCTTGCTCTATATTGTAGGCTTGCTGCTTTTCTGCCATTGCCAATATACGCTCTGCCGCACCTGGTAGCACATTGTTGTACCCTTCAAAGTGAGAAGGGTGAGGTAGTGGACCTCTAAAAGAAGACGACTCCTGCGCGACCGCAACAATCCTTCTTATCTTATCCTGCCTGTCTTCGGGGAGCCCGTCAAGCACCTCTTCTAAGCAGATTTCTTCGCCCACTTCATCTACGACAGATACTGCGCCAGCTCCGTTATGGTTGCTTTTGTATTCCTCCATTTCCGTTTCTGCTTTCCTGATCCATTGCCGACTGAATGTATCCGCCTACAGCATTCCAGTGGGAAGCAATCTGCGAGGCGACACCAGCCATTCCACGTCTAGCACTTTTATCTACTGGGAACACACTGCTAACCATCCCCACTATCACATAGGATAACTTCAAGGCGATCTTAGCGACACTATACATTGCCTTCATTTTGATCTGGAGTTTAGGGTTTATCTTCTGGGCAAAGCTACTAAAAAGCCACCAGATATTAGCACCTCTTTATTGAGCTTTAAGGAGCAATAAGAGACAATAAGAGACAATAAGAGATGAAAAACATCACAAAAAAGCCTGCTATATCTGCTATATATATGTACACGCGCGCACGAGAATACCATAGTTATTTGCTGGTTATTTGCCGGTTATTTGCTGGCTATACATCCAGAAAAGCACCCGCCAATACACCCAAGCAAAGCACCACGAATAGGACTAAGAGCCACCCGAGGGCAAGAATATTCAGGACACAAAATTTTTTTCACACTGAAAATCAATGACTTAAACAACAATCGAAAGAAACATTCTGAAAACCGCTTGTTCATTCAGAAACTTTCTGTATCTTTGCAGTGTAAAGATAAGACAAGAGGATCACCCAAGTCTTAAACGTAGAGAGAGGCGGTCATTGACATACTTGATTAGGCAACAAAAATAACTCACGTGGGTGCAATGCCCACACAGTGATTAACAATACAGCTTGCAGGCTTAGACCTATTGTGCTAAGCGCTGAACGGCTAACGACCGACACCCCGCCCCTCGAAAAGGGCTTGCAAGCACTCACTAACATCTAACATCACATCTAACAACGCAACGACAATGAGCAACGAAAGAAAAAGCACGCTTAGCCGTGTATTCAGCCTCGCTTGGCAATTCGTCAAGCGCAACGGATTTAGCCTATCAGAGGCTCTCAAGACAGCGTGGGCAAATGTTAAGCTACACGCAAAAATGCAGGGCGGTATCGTCAAGTTCTACTACCGCAAGGTAGATGGATCGCTCCGTGAAGCCTATGGCACACTAAAGAGCGAGCTAGTGCCAGAGACGAAAGAGACTGGTCGCAAGGCTCCAGACACCTGCCAGACCTACTACGACACCGAGCGCCAAGAGTGGCGCTGCTACAAGGTCGCCAACCTCGTGTACTAACCCATCCCGAGGGGTAGCCTAAACGCTCACACGTGCGGGCTACCCCTATCACTAAAAAAGCACAAGACGATGAGACTTATCCCTAAAAATAGAGAGCAGATGTACCTATGTGCTCTTGTCCTCACGCTAATATCCTTTGCGCTCTTTGCCCTAGGTATTCACTTCGACAATCCAATAGACAACTTCTTGCAGATAGCATTCCCCTCTATCTTGTCTATCGCTTTACGAGAGGTAAGCAAGCCCATAGATGATAACTACTAAAAGACTATGGGATATTCAACCAGCTATAGCGACCTCACCTTTGACTACTTCGGCAATGTGGTCAAGAGAGAGCTAGATAACTCTGGCTTGCTCATCGGTGACTCCGAGGGGTGGACTACAGATATTATAGTCAAAGATGACCCTCGCTTTGAGGGTGACTGCTTTCTTACCATAGATATTAGCCTAAGTATAGATGACAACGCAAGCTGCACAGTAGACTTAGGGTACTCGTATCTCAATTGTGAGTGTGAAGAGATTGACCTCCCGGCACTGAAAGGGCTAAACACTTGCAGATTATGCGACCATCTTGGGCGAGAGCTAGAAGAGAGACTTAGAGACGAAATAGATTATCGTAAACACCTTATGTCTCTGCCTTTTTGGCGATAGACTACACTTGTATCATTAGTACCCCCTACCCGAAAATCTTGTATCTATCGGGTAGGGGTAGATCGGAAGATCGGCCATTGTGTTTTTTTAGGTTAGATGTGAATGGGTGGGTGAACCTGGGATAGGCAATCCCACCCGAAAAAGTCCAACAATATTTTCCACCACTAATTTTAGGAACTATGTCACAGACATTCTTTCGGGTCTCCCCCATTTCGTGGGTAGACCTGCCCCCCGCTAGCTTCGATCAGTTTGGTGAGCGCAAAGTCGCCGAAGCAACAATTGGCAGTACCAATCTAGCTTTCAGTGCGATGATCAAAGAGGTGAAGCGTGATGGATCGCATACGTATACCGCCAGTTTGAACTACAACTGTGTTGGCGAAAACTTCGCAAGCACCGCTGAAGCCAAGAGGTACGTTGTCGAGTTCTTGCAGGCTTATATCAACTCAATCATTCAGCCTGCTAACCAATATATACAAATACTTATCAAAGCCATCAAGGCTGCCAAAGCAGGGTGCAACGAAATCGGGAACGACTAACCAATTAACACTTATATAGATATGAGCCTTATTAAGCGATATTTCGAGCTGGAAACCCCCAGCTCCGTGAAGATGATGATTTATGGACAGAGCGGTATGGGTAAAACAACCCTCGCACTATCTGCCCCTCGCCCTCTTCTTCTGGACTTTGACGGCGGTGTGAAGCGTGTAAACCTCGCACACGTCAAGGATGTAGGCACGGTGCAGGTCAGCACGTGGGCAGAGGTACAGCAGGTTCTCCAAGAAGATCTTAGTGGATTTGATAGCATTGTGGTAGACACGGCTGGTAAGATGATGGACTTCATCATCACCCACGTATGTGGCTTCCGACAGACCCAGCTACGAGACTGGGGGGCTATCAACTTAGAGGTGCAGAACTTCGTCAGAAGCATCTCCTCGCTGAACAAGAATATCGTCATCGTTGCCCACAGAGATGTGCGAAAAGAGGGCGATACGAATGTGTTTATCCCCGCTATCCGAGAGAAGACCTACAACGCCCTTGTAGCAGAGCTTGACCTGCTGGGGTATATGGAGACGAAGACAGAGAACAACGTAGTCAAGCGAAGCATCACCTTTGATCCCACACCTCGAAACGACGGCAAGAACACCTGCGGGCTACCCTCTGTGATGTTTATCCCCGAGATCATCGACCGATCAACAGGACAGGCTACTGCTCCTAACAACTTCATACAATCTCAGATCATTGAACCTTACAAGGCGATGATCGAGGTGAAACGTTCTGAAGCCCATAAGTACGAGCAAGTAATGGAGGAGATCCGAGATGCTATTGAGCTAGTCACCGACGAGCTTGGTGCTAACGACTTTGTTAGTCGTATTGATGAGTTCGAGCATATCGGCTCAAGCAAGAAGCAGGCGGGCTTCCTCATCAACGAGAAGGCTAAAAGTCTCGGCCTTGTACTGAATAAAGCTACCAAGCGATATGAGCCAGCAGAAGCAAAGTAGCTCAGAGGTTGACTATCAGCTCTACCCCTCACTTATTGACGCTTACACGGACTACTCCAAGTCCGAGGTAATCTACAATAAGTATTGGGGTGGGGCTGAAAACCCCTCCCTCACATTCGAGGAGTATGAGGCGAAGGCATTCCAAGACCTGATTGACAAAATCAACCGAGTGCCGAAAGATCTCATCAAGGCAGATATAGGCACAGCGTTTAATGAGCTAGTCGATTGCCTTATCCTCGGGCAGAAGTCCTCTAAGATGGAAGTCGAGAAGCTCCACGATGAAGCGGGCAACGTGGTTTCGCTTAAGGCGAACTACAACGGGCGTTCATTCGTCTATCCCCTAGACTTCGTTCGCCTCTTCGCTGACAATTACAAGGGTGCTATACCTCAGATGTTCGTGGAGGGTGTGCTACCTACAAGGCGAGGTAATGTGAGGCTCTACGGCTACCTCGATGAGCTAATGCCCCTTAGTGTTCACGACATCAAGACTACCGGTTCGTATGAGGTGGGTAAGTTCAAAGACCACGCCCAGCACCTTGTCTATCCCTATTGCCTCGGTCAGATGGGATATGCTGGTGTAGATCTATTCAGCTACGATGTAGCGGAGATTGGAACGAACATCACGAAGCAAAACCCCGAGCCCTCCGAGGTGATAGTCAAACTCAAGGCGACATGCAGCGAAGAGTATCTATTCAACCCAAAGCGAGATATACCAATTCTCGAGAGCAAGGTAGTAGAGCTTATTGACTTCCTCGAAGCCAACCGACACCTTATCACTAACACTAAAATCTTTGCAATAGAATGAACTTTGACCTCTCCCGTGAGCTCGACAGAGTGCAATTCAAAGAGCGGTGCAACTTCCTCTACCGCCAAGGTGTGCTTGTCGAGCTCACCGAGAAGAGGGGTAAACGCACGCTCAAGCAGAATAGCTACCTCCACCTACTCTTAGCTTACTTCGCCCTGCAATATGGAGAGCGTATGGAGTATATCAAGCAAGAGTTCTTCAAGAGGCACGTGAACGCAGATCTCTTCCTCCGAGAGAAGGAAGGTAAAGGTATAGGTAAGTACTATATCCTGCGATCAAGCGCAGATCTTGATACCAAAGAGATGACCACAGCAATAGACCGCTTCCGTGACTGGGCTTCAAAAGAGGTGGGGGTATATCTACCCACTCCAGAAGAGCACGGACTTATTGGAGAGATGGAGAGAGAGGTAGAGATGAATAAACGATGGATATAGACCTATGCAATACTCACTACGACCCTACCAGCAGCAAGCCTCTGACTCTGCCGTCCACTACCTTGAGAATAAGGAGGTGACGAAAGGCGCAGGGCTTATCGTCCTGCCCACGGGGTCTGGTAAGAGCCTTGTGATAGCTGATATTGTAAACCGGTTAGACACGGACGTGCTGATACTACAGCCGTCGAAAGAGATCCTGGAGCAGAACTACCAGAAGCTAGTCTCCTATGGCTATATCTTCTGTTCGATCTACTCCGCCAGCTGTGGAAGAAAGAGGATCAGTAGAGCAACCTTCGCCACGATAGGCAGTGTGTACAAGAAGCCCGAAGCCTTCCGGCACTTTCGCTATGTGATAGTCGATGAGGCGCACCTGGTCAATGAAAGCCCCGATAGCATGTATATGCAGTTCTTTAAGGCTCTCGGTGGTATGCGGTGCGTCGGGCTTACCGCCACCCCCTACCGCCTTTACAGCACCTCGGACGGGCAGGGCAACTTCGGCTCAATGCTTCGCTTCCTTACCCGACTACAAGGGCGCTTCTTCACTACGATACTCCACTCCACCGAGGTAAGCGAGCTTCTCCATGCTGGCTACCTTGCCAAGACGAACTACTACGCCGTAGATACGATACAGATAGACCGCCTCAAGGTCAATAGCACAGGGCAGGGATACACCGACAAGAGTATACGAGATGAATATAGACGCTCAGGCTTCTCGGGTAAGCTCGCCAACGTGGTAGAGAGGCTCCTCTACAACGCTCAAGTGCCACGCAGGGGGATATTGGTCTTTACTCAGTTCATCGAAGAGAGCGAGGATCTTATACGGCACTTCCCGAATATCTCTGCTATGGTCACGGGTGAGACCCCCAAGAAAGAGCGTGAGCGCATCCTTTCGGACTTCAAGGCGGGTAAGCTCAAAGTGGTAGCCAACGTAGGCACGCTGACCACGGGCTTTGACTACCCCGAGCTTGACACGATTGTAGTAGCCCGCCCTACCCGTTCCCTCTCCCTATGGTATCAGATTGTCGGTAGAGCGATACGCCCACATGCCAGCAAGCAGGCTTCGTGGGTGGTAGACCTCTGTGGCACGTATCGCCTCTTCGGTAAGGTAGAGGACTTAGAAATGGTAGACACCTCCCCCGACCATAGAGGGCTGTGGCAGATACGCTCCAACGGCAGGGCTCTGACGAATGTACTTATCCCAGCGAACTGATGATTTCCCCCAACGAACAGAGATATATAGACTTCCTCAAAGAGAAGATGGCCATAAGCCACGATAGTGGTTTCCAGATAGACAGAAACGACCTCACCCCAACCCTTTACCCCCACGTGAAGGACAGCGTAGAGTGGGCTATCCGTGGCGGTTGCCGTGCTATCTTCAGCTCCTTTGGGATGCAGAAGACCGTCACACAGCTCGAGATCCTGCGCCTGATTGTGAAGCACGAGGGCGGTAAGGCTCTTATCGTGTGCCCTAAGCGAGTAGTCCACGAGTTCACGCACCAAGCGAAGAAGCACCTCGGGATGGACGTGCAGTACGTCCGCAACCGCTCCGAAATAGAGGCGTGCACCTCGGACGTGATGGTGACCAACTACGAGCGAGTTCGAGACGGGGATATTGAGCCGTCCTACTTCGTGGCGACGTCGCTCGACGAAGCAAGTGTACTGCGGGGCTTTGGCACGAAGACGTACCAGACGTTCCTCCCCCTATTCTCGGGCGTTAAGTACCGCTTCGTGGCAACCGCAACGCCAAGCCCCAACCGATACAAAGAGCTTATCCACTACGCAGGATACCTCGGAGTGATGGAGACGGGGCAGGCTCTTACCCGCTTCTTCCAGCGAGATAGCACCAAGGCAAATAACCTCACGCTCTACCCCCACAAAGAGGATGAGTTTTGGGTGTGGGTCAGCTCGTGGGCGCTTGTCCTTACGAAGCCCAGCGACCTCGGCTACCCCGATGATGGCTACGAGCTCCCAGAGCTGAGAGTACACGAAGAGGTGGTAAGTGTCTCGGGCGAGATGGAGTTTGACAAGGACGGGCGAGGCAAGCTATTCAGAAGCGCAGCGCTATCCCTCCAAGATGGGGCAAAAGAGCGAAGGGCAACGCTATCCGACAAGATAGCCCGCCTTGTAGAAATCGTGAACCGCCCCGAGAACAAGGATGACCACTTCCTTCTGTGGCACGACCTCGAAGATGAGCGCAAGGCTATCTGTTCAGCACTCCCAGAATGTAGAGCCGTCTACGGGGCGCAAGATGACGACGAGGCGGACGAGGTTATACGAGCCTTCAAAGATGGAGAGCTTAAATACCTCGCAGCTAAGCCCGAGATGCTCGGTGAGGGTTTGAACTTCCAATACCATTGCCACAAGGCAATTATGTTCATTGACTACAAGTTCAATGATAAGTTCCAAGCCGTACACCGCATCCACCGCTTCATGCAGAAGCACCCCGTAGACCTCTACCTCGTGTATGCGGAGAGTGAGCAAGAGATCTTCAAGAGCTTTATGCACAAGTGGCAACATCATAATCAGATGGTCGCTAACCTCGTGAAGCTATTGCGATCCTATGGGCTTTACCACACGAAGAGCGAAGAGCGCCTGATGCGCTTTATGTTCGGAGAGCGTGAAGAGGCGAGCGGTGAGCTTTGGCGGGCAATCAACAACGACAACGTGCAAGAGTGCCAGAAGATGCCCGACAACTCGGTAGACCTCATCGTGACGAGCATACCATTCTCTAACCACTACGAGTACACCCCGACATACAACGACTTCGGACACAACGAGGACAACGAAGCCTTCTTCCAGCAGATGGACTTCCTCACTCCCGAGCTCCTCCGCATCCTTCGCCCTGGACGCTTAGCCTGCATCCACGTCAAAGATAGAGTACTATTCGGCAGTGCAACGGGTGACGGAATGCCCACCATCGACCCCTTCAGCGAGATGACCGTCTTCCACTATATGAAACATGGCTTTCGATATATGGGACGTATCACGGTAGATACAGACGTGGTCAGAGAGAACAATCAGACCTACCGCCTTGGATATACCGAGATGTGCAAGGATGGTTCCAAGATGGGCGTAGGATGCCCCGAGTACGTGCTACTCTTCCGCAAGCTACCAACGGACACCAGCAGGGCTTATGCCGACATTCCTGTGGTCAAGGACAAGGAAAAGTATAGTCTTGCTCGCTGGCAGTTAGATGCACACGCAAGCTGGAAGAGCTCGGGCGATAGACTGCTCTCCACAGAAGAGATAGCTCGCCTCGACATAGCGCAGATACGCACATTGTTCCGAAAATTCAGCGAGGACAACATTTACAGCTTCGAGCGTCATCTAAGGCTTGCAGAGGACTTAGGAGAGATCGACAAGCTCCCTAAGACGTTCATGGCCATCGATCCCATAAGCCATAAGGATTATATCTGGGACGACGTGACCAGAATGCGGACGCTGAACACGACGCAGGCGCAGAAGGGAAGAGCAAAGCATGTATGCCCGTTTCAGCTTGACATCGTGGAGAGACTTATCACACGATACAGCAACGAAGGCGACTTAGTGTTTGACCCGTTCGGGGGTATTCAGTCCGTCCCGTATTGCGCCATCAACCTCGGGCGAAGAGGGCTAAGCACTGAACTCAATAAAGATTATTGGCGTGACGGGATCTCCTACTTGAAGGAGGCTGAAATGCAGGTCACAAGCCCTACGCTATTTGACGTTCTATTTACAGACCAACAAGAATGAATGTATCAACACTGACCACTGATGAGCGGAGAGCGCACCAGCGCATCGCCATCAGTCGAGCTAAGGAAGCTCTTGCGAAAGCACACAACACACACCCAGATAACTGGCTCACCGCACGGGAGGCGTGTGCGATGCTTGGAGTCTCGATGCCCACCCTACTAAAGGGGCGAAATGAAGGTAAGTACTCCGTAGTCCATCACAATCGCTCACGCTACTACTATGACAGACGAAGTCTCGAAGCAGTCCTTGGAGCAGAGGGTTCTGGAAGCGATACGATCGAGGCTTGACGAACTCCAACGGACGAAGAAGATACCCCTCATCGTCCGAAAAGAGGAGATACCCGAGATAGTAGGCTTGCCTTTCTCCGAGGTCCGCTCCACGCTACTCTACTTGTGTCGCAGTGGACACCTACGATACGGAAAGACAGTAAACAGCTACTACTTCACCCTCCCCCACCTATGAAGCTCACGAAAGAAGAGATTGCCCTGCTCGACAAAGACCCTAAGAGCTTCCTTGTCCGAGCTTACAAGTCCGCATACCCCGAGATCAGCATCCGAGAGGTGGCAAAAAGAGTGGGGCTGTCGAAGACGCAAGTACACCGATTTTTTGAGATTAATGGGACACTCGATGGGACAGCCGATGGGACAGCAAAACCCGCTCCACCAAAGGGCAAACTCGCAAAGCGTGGGACAGCCGATGGGACAGCTGATGGGACAAAACGCCCTACCCTCACAGCGCTCCTCAAGCCGATATTTGAGAGCTTCTTTAAGAGCAAGACAAATATGGACTTCGTATGGAGCCCAAAGGAGATGAAGAGCCTAAAGGACTTCGGCGAGAAGCTCAGGGCATCAATCAAAGCCAAGGACAACCCACACGACGACGAGCATATAGCGTCTGCACTCCCGATATTCCTCTCCAAGATAGACGACCCGTGGGTGCTATCTCACCTATCCCCATCCACACTTAACAGCAAGTATAATGAACTCATATCCCACATATACCGACAACGCACTATTACCCGAGCAGAGGAGCGACAGCAAGCAGGCAATGCTCTTGAGGTACTCCGAGCTGGGGCTATGTCTGTGCGCCAGCGATGAGCCAGCACCAACGCTCCCCCAGCTCTCCCGAGCGATGGACGAGGGTCTCATTCGTTCTCTCTGCGCACTGAAACACGATCCCGAGGCTAGGGATCTGATGGAAGCTGAGGTGACTCTGGTTGTCGTAGACCTCTGGCAGTGGTTCGGAGCTAATGACAGCGTACGACTTGCACCCCAGCTGGTAAGGCAGATAATCAACACTTACCCCCATATGTACATAGACGACCTGCGCATCTTCGCAGAGAAGGCACGATCCTCCAGCTTTGGCAAGGTGTACGGAGCTTTCACCCCTGCGGTAATGATGGAGTGGCTTCGGATCTACTGGGATGACAGACAGCGGGCTATGGAGGAAGAGAGCTACACAAGACACATCTCTATGAAAGAACCTGCAAACTACCCTTCCACCTCTGCTCATAGGTACTTCGCTGATCTAGCAGATAAAAAGAAGATGATATGACACACATACCCACAACAGACGAGATACAACAAGCTATCGCCTCCAATAAGCACCTACAGCGTTTCTTGGCTAATGCAATGGCAAGTGCCGTCTCAGACCTCTTTTCCAAGCCAACTATGACGCAGAGTAAGGCTTACAGAGCATTTGGCAGGGCTAATGTAGATAGATGGTGTCGCCTGGGTCTCCTTCAAGCTAGGAGGGCAGAGAGCGGACGGATAGCCTACTACACTTCGGAGCTAATCAATGCGCAAAACAAGAGCTTCTACTTATGAAGAAAATCCCCGATGAAGTAGTGGACAAGGTGATGCAGGTCTTCTGTAGCAATAACATCCCTTTATCTGTCGCCGTTCGGGAGGTTTTGCTGGATTATCCCGATCTGAAAGAAAGCACAACGACAAGAGCTGCATCTCTTGATCCACGATACAAGAGAAACCCCAACGTTAATCCACAAATCACTCAAGAGATAGTAGATGAGATCTTCCGAATAGCACAAGCCGAGGGGGTGAAAATCTCGATTGCCGTCAGAAAGTATAAGGCAGTCAGCGGATGTGTCAATACGGAAAAAAGTCTGATGTGCAGGCTAAGGAAAGATAGTAGGTATGATCGTATCGGAGTTGGTCAAATATGCAACGGGTGGGACTCTTCGGAGTACACCTGCTTTTGGTCTATCGAAAGGCTCATAGAGAAAGGATATTTAGTCAAAGGTTAGATATAACGAATATAGAAAAATGGAAATCCAAGGAACAATCATCCAAGTGCTTCCCCTTGAGACGGGGGTGAGCAAGTCGGGTAACAGCTGGCAGAAGAAGAATTTTGTCATCGAAACGGGCGGGCAGTACCCCAAGACGGTTTGCTTCCAGATCTTCGGCGACAAGTGTAACCAGCTCGCCCCGAAGGTGGGAGACGTCGTCACGGTGAGTTTCAACGCAGAAAGCAAAGAGTTTAACGGAAGATGGTACACCCAGCTAGGGTGCTGGAATATCGAACCCCAAGGAGCACAGACGACAGCGTACACCCCAGTACAGCCTGCACCAGCCCCAGCACCCCAGCAGTCTATTCAGCAACCTCAGCCAACGACAGCAAATGACCTCCCATTCTAAACAGCAAAGAGATATGATGACCAACGAAAAAGACGAGAAGAAGAGGGCCCTCGAGCTCTTCCGTAATCTTAGCGAGGAGCTAGAAAAGAGCTATGAGATGCTCAAGCTTATGTGTAAGGCACGTGATAGGGAAATCGATGAAAATGAAACCTTCACAAGAGGAGAGGTAAGGGGTTTTGTTAAAAGCATAGCCGACATGGGCTTTGGGATAAAGATTCTTTATGACGCCATAGAAGTCATTGATGGGATTATAGACCTGTTAGAAGATGACTCCGACGAATAACAGAGCAAAGGATATGGAAAAACACCCTCTACTCATCGGCATAGACCCCGACACACAAGCCTCGGGGTGGGCGTGCCTTGATCTTAGTACACGCACTCTACACCTAGAGACTATCCCCTTTTTCGATATTGTGCGACTGCTCGACGAGTGGAAATCCGAAGTCGGAGAGAAGTACCTCGACGAAGAGTACTCCTACCGCTTTGTCTTGGAGGACGTGTGGAGCACCTCGGCTAACTGGCATTTGTCTCACTTTGATTCCCGGAAGGTTATCGCCAAGAAAGGCTACAGCGTTGGCAGGTGCGCTATGCTCGGCGAGCTCCTGCGTGACTGCATCACCGATCACGGCTTCCCCCTCATCTGCCAGCACCCACTAGCTAAGATCTGGAGCGGGAGAGATCGCAAGATCACACACGAGAGCTTTGTTCTTCAGTGCAAGATCCACCGAATAACACTCGATGACAAGCACCTCAAACGTACGAACCAAGAGGAGCGTGACGCAGGTCTCCTAGCCATGTACCACCTCGGTACACCTATCAACTTTTACACCTCCGAGAAGAAATGACATCAATCATCATCTCTGTACTCATCTGTGCTCTGTATGTGTTCCCACTAGCGGTATACCAGAGGTCACGAAGCCGAGAGTACCGGCATATCTTGCGCCGGCAAGACGAGCGGATTAAATCACTATCCCAAGAGCTCACCCAAAAAGAGGATACGATCAATGCCCTCCGCAAGGAGGCACAGGACAACTTCGCCCACTACAGCAGAGAGATCCACGAGATACACTCCAGACTCAAGCGGTGCGAGACAGCGCTAGGGATCGAATCTGGACGCAGAAATGTGAGAGGAGAGAACAACGAAAGACGCAATAGGGCGCTAGGAGAGGGCTCTCCACTCCCCGCCACCTTTGCACAACGAGCACCAAGGACTAAAAGTAAATAGGAAGATGACGGTACTATCACTCTTTGACGGGATGAGCTGCGGACAGATAGCACTCCGTGAGCTTGGAGTGCCTGTCGAGCGATACTACGCCAGCGAGATCGACAAGCACGCTATCCAGCAGACGCAGCTCAACTTCCCCGACACTATCCAGCTCGGAGACGTCGAGAAATGGCGAGAGTGGGACATCAAGTGGGAGGAGATAGACCTCCTCCTCGCAGGGTCTCCTTGCCAAGGCTTTAGCTTGGCGGGGAAAATGCTCGGACACGAAGACCCCCGAAGCCGTCTATTTTGGGTGTTTGTCGACATACTAGACCATGTCAAGAGTTGCAACCCTAACGCCCTTTGGTTGCTCGAGAATGTGCGGATGAAGGCCGAGCACGAGGCACTAATCAACGATGCTCTTAATCTCCAGCCTGTGATTATCAACTCAGCTCTAGTGTCGGCTCAGAACAGAGTCCGCCTATACTGGACTAACATCCGAGTACGACAAGAGGGGCTATGGGGCGAGCTACACACAGACATACCTCAACCACACGATCTCGGCATCCGCATCCAAGACATCCTAGACAACGAGGTCGACGATAAGTACTACATCCGCTCTGGTAAGTTTGGGCAAGACGTGAGAGGCAAGGCTAGATCCCTTAGAGTTGGCGGAGGTCTATCTACCGACGCAAAGCACAGCTGGGACGTGATCAAGCTGGACAAACAGCTAAGACCAAAGACGCAGCAGGAGAAGGCCTCTTGCCTAACCGCTGGAGGTCACAGCGGAGGAAATCACTCCGACATGGACATCCTAGCTATCCGAAGGCAACCGACATCCAAGCCTACGTTAGGTATCTGCCAAAGGGGGCGAGGGTACGTAAGACCGAGCGTGTACACGTACAAATCTCCAACCCTTACATCTAACAGCTGGCAGGAGAACAATAGGGTGTGCGCCATACGTGGGAGAGGAGAGAACAATGAGCAGACGATAGAGCTGCGAAGAGACAACAAGACTAACACGCTTACCTCTGTGACGAAGGACAACCTTGTCTTAGGTGCAAATGGCATGACTGTCCTCCTTGCGGTCGGTTCTCTGAGGTTCTTTGGAGAAACAGAGTTCCGCAGAATGAAGACAATGAAATCTCCATGCTTAAATGCTCAGTCGCGAGAAGATGGTAATAACCAAACCGTAGTAGAGTTGGCGGTAGGGACATGGCGCACTCACAAGGTGGATGGAGGGTTCCGGGAAATGGCATGCGATAAAAGCCCGTGTATCCCTGCTCGTGCAAGGAACGATGGAAGTGGGCAGCCGTGCGTGAGGACGGATAGAGTTCTCAGGAGGCTAACCCCCACCGAGTGCGCACGGCTGCAAACAATACCTAGCTGGTACAAGTGGGAGTGCTCAGACAGCCAAGCCTACAAGATGCTCGGCAACGGGTGGACTGTGGAGGTAATCAAACACATCTTATCATACATAACACAACGACAATGACTAGACGAATTTACGAGCAGGAGATGCTTATGAAGCTCTCCAAAGAATGCCACCAGCGGGCAGTAGATAAGGGCTTTGGGGATGTCCTGCATAGGGTAGCTCACTACTTTATGCTTGCCTTTGGTGAGCTTCACGAGGCTATCGAAGCCGACCGATTAGGGAAGTGGGCTAAGCTCACGCCCGAGCAGATAGAGTATCTCCGAAACCTAGAGGGCGAAGAGTTCGTCAAAGAGTTCCTCCAGCTGGTCAAGGACACTGTGGAGGACGAGTTAGCCGACGCCGTGATACGCCTGCTTGATCTTCTTGGCCACCTCTTCGGCGTGATGCCACCTCCCTCTGTCTTTATAGAGGGAATATCTGGGGAGTACGACGATAGAGAACCGCCTAAGATGCTCACAGAGGCTCTTATGCCAATAGTTGCAGAGGCTAGTGGTCTATTCAGCCTGTCAAATTACATGGTTGGCATATTCTACGCCATCAATTCCCTAGAACAGCTCTGCGACCACCTCGGAATCGACCTAATGGCGCACATCGATCTGAAGATGAAGTACAACGAAACACGCCCAGCGCTGCATGGGAAGAAATACTAACATGAAAAAGGTAAACATATTGATCCTCGCCTTAGTATGCGCAGTGGTCACCTCTTGCGATCGGCCAGACTATTACAAGGGAGTTATCATAAACAAGAGGTATAATCCAGGGTACTACAAAGATAGGTACACCATCGTGCTTATGTCTGACGATGGTAAGCACTTCGTCGAGGTTGATGAAACGACATACCACAAGTACAAGATAGGAGAGGTAGCCACCATCGAAAACCCATCGTGGTACTAACAGGGAAACGAAAAACAGCTATGACACTCACCGACATCACAACATACATACGAGAAAACGTGACGCTGCACTTCACCTGCTTTGCCGATGGAAGTCCGCTGTACTCGAATACCTCAATAGGCTATTATAGCATCGAATACTCTGGAGGCGCATACTCTATAATGAACCCAGACGACGAATACCACAAGGGAGTATACAACGACCTAGCAAGCGCAATGGATGCCTGCATCGAATATCACAGAAACGCTCTTATCAGAGCAATAGAAGAAGGAAGCAAGAAATGACACTTGAGGAGCTAAAGAAGCATGTTCGCCCATTGATCTGGGAAAAAGACGAACGGGACAACTCTTTCATTCCGATTAACTGCATAGACAGATACGCATTCGTCTCCCATGGGAACAACTGGATGTGGTACAGTTATGCAGATGACAAGGAATACGAAATGAAGGAAGAAGCTATGCAATCTGTCGAGGAGTACCACCTCAGAGAGCTAGCCAAGTTCTTCGACCTCGAAGAAGAAGACTAACCACGAGTGCGCCCTGCTTGGGTCAAGCCTCCCCTGCTGTACACCTCCTTGGGGAGATCAGTGCGGGGCGCACTCTAATCAACACAAAGAACTATGACACGAGAAGAAATAGCTAAGAGCTTAAAGCCCATTGAGTGGGACACCTGGGGGCCAAACCTGCGCTTTGCCGAACCGATAGAATCCTACGAGGTGCGGATAAGGACTAGGATTGATGGGAATCTACTTATACAAATCCATAAGTTTGGATCTAACCAAACAGAAGTGAGCAAAGAAGTAAACACCATGCAGGAAGCAACAGACTTAGTGCGTGAGTGGCAGATAAACAAAATTTGCGACTACTTCGAAATGAACAACTAACGACTATGACACGAGAAGACGTAAGAGCCCAGCTGGCGAAGAACCCGCTGAAGTGGGAAGAAGATGTTGATGGAAATCTTATCGCTGATGTTTGCCAGCTTGATAGGGATGTCTGTATAACCTACCGCTTAATTGAAGATGATGTGTATATAAAAGCAACATATCAAGGGGGGCGATCCGTTGGAGAGTTCCTTGGTGTGGAAGGTGGGGAAGAGACGCTCAAAACCATAGCCGAAGATCACCGCCTCTACCTCATCTGCCGACTGCTCGGGATTAAAGATTGACAACCATGACAAAAGAAGAAGTAAAAGCCCAGCTTGACAAATGCCCGCTGGAGTGGAATAAGGGGTGTAGTCGCTTTGGCGAGGAGTACCTAGTAGCTCCGTTGCGTGTCGGTGAGCTTAGTCTAGAGATGCGCATATACTGCGAGTCCTTAGGTTTTGTTAAACAGGTACTCTTAGGGCTGATATTTTCGGCTCACAGAGATGAGGCTGGGGAGATCCTCATGCGCAAGGTTAATGACCTGCCAACGCTGGAGGAGGTAAAAGCCATTGCCGAAGACCAGCGCCTCGAACTCGTCTGCCGACTGCTAGGTATAGGAGATTGAGCTATGACAGCAAGAAAGTATCTACTTTGCCTCATTTCCCTAGCCTTGGTACTCTGCTTTTTGGGCTGGGTGGCATTTGCGCTAGGATGGAGAGGAGTATGCGTTGCGTCAGCAATAGCTTCGAACGGGGCTATGCTGTCAGCCGTATTCGTGATGCAGTACCACAACGGAGAAAACGATAGATATAAGGATGGAAAATGAAACAATGAGCCTCGAAGAGAGGCTAACAATACCAGAAGCAGTGAAGGTAGCATACTCTGCTCTCCCAGCCGGTATGAATAAGTTCGTTGCTCGTGAGATCGTCATAACAGGGGTGATACTCTACATGCACCCCGAGTGTATCGAGGGTCAAAAGCGACTGCCAAGAAACTTCGCTAAACAACTCTCTAGGGAGCTGGGCATGAATAGATCTCTCCTCTCTCGGGCTATCCCTGCGCTTAGTGTGAGATACAGAGTATTCCCCGATGATAGGATGGCGGTAACACGTGTCCTTGATGCCCTTAATGATGGGGGATAAAGGTATGCAGTTATATTTTCACACACATATAATATATGAGAAAATATATCTTTATACCCCCCAAAAAACATAACAACAAAATCACCTATAAATACACATATATGGCACAACAAATTATTTCACCGAAAATTTTGTAGTGTGAAAAACTTGTCTTATCTTTGTAGTGTCAAAGGGTGAGAGACACCCCGAGATACATAACGCAAAAGACAAAAGACAATGGACGCTAAGAAGACCTACTACTACAATGTAGCCAATGGCGTAACGCCAGCAGATCACGACATCAAGTACAGCACAGACTGGTGCGAGGGCGAGGGTGGTAATTACCTTGTATCTACAGCTCGACTAGAGATAATCAACAGCAAGGCTCTATCAGACTACATAGAGTACCCAGATGGACACTATGTAGAGGGCTTGTCTAGCTGGTCAGAGATCCACGACTATCTGATAGACCTTGTGCAAGCTATGCTTGTAGAGCTAGGGCGCAGAGTATCAGGACAAGATCGTGGCGTCGGACAGCTTTCGGCGGTTATCACTGATGAGTATGCTGACGGATCTATAGACTACTTCGCCGACTATTACGTGGCTACCGGTGAGGTTGTGCTTAATGTTGTTGGCTATGGATCTGCAAGGGGCAAGGTAGCCACACAAGAGGCGCTAGACCAGATGCTCTGCGTAACGGCTGACGACTTCGACTTTTAACGCATATCAGAGGGCGGGTAGCACCGCCCTCTTTCAATCCAAGAAAAAAAGTAACATATTGGCTTTTAGAGAGAAAGCCAATAGGATAACACGTATCTTTACAACAAAAACACCGGTATATGAATTACTCTGAGTCAATGGCAGCCTATATGGCTGATAACGGCATCGACGCCAAGGGCGTGCTCTACCTCACTATCGCTCGTGAGCCACTTGAGCGTATCGTCTCTGGCAAGAAAACGGTAGAGTTTAGAGATCTCTCAGACCACTACCTGAAGAAGCTATTCAAGGTCAATGGCGACGAGGTCGTAGGGGTCAAGCCATTTACGCACATCCTCTTTCAGGCTGGTTACTCGGCTTCGAGCCCCCGTGCGCTAGTCGAGTTCATCGGGGCTGGCACTAAAGAATCCGACCAGAAGACCCCCGTCACCGAGAAGGGCAAGCTCATCTATGCAGAGGCTGAGAGAGAGGGCTTCGACGAAGAGGACGAGTGGATAGGCATTGAGCTCGGCAGGGTGTGTGTCGCCGAAGGCATCTAGTCCACAACCGCACCACATAGCCACGAGGGCTGTGTGTATCAATTAACCAACTTAACTACTTACATTATGGCAAAGGGTGATAACATCCGACGTTACAACAACGTGCGATCTGGGGTGGCCGCTGAGAACCGAGCCGTTAATAACCGCCCATCGGGGTGGACAGCTGGCGAAGCACGCAGAACGCATCGACGAGCCAACGCGCGATCTGTGCGACAGCTCAGAGCATCAGCATACTAAGCTATGCGTTACGCTATTGAGTGCATACGGCAGATAGCGTCCAAGACGGACAAGGTGATACTATTCCACTCGGCAACGGGTAAGGATAGTATCGCCTTGCTTGATTTATGCTATCCTCACTTTGACGAGGTCGTGTGTGTCTATATGTACATGGTCGAGGGCTTAGAGCATATCGACAAGTACATCATATGGGCTAAGCAGCGATACCCCAAGGCTCGCTTTATCTCAGTCCCACACTACGCACTCACCCAGTACCGCAAGGATGGGGCGTTTGGCTGTGAGCAAGACCCCAAGCAACGTATCAAGACGCTGAGCGACATCACCGAGGACGTGAGGGCTATGACAGGCGTAGATTGGGCTATCTACGGATTCAAACAGACGGATAGCCTAAACCGACGCATCATGCTACGCACCTACGAGGGTCAGATGATCAACGAGGCTACCCGCAAAGCCTACCCACTCTCGCTCTACAAGAACAAGGACGTAGAGGCGTATATCAAGTGCAAGAGGCTAATCCCATCGCTGAAATACGGCAATGGGCAGAGCCAAGGATCGGACGTAACGAACATTCCGTTCCTCATGTACTGCCGAAACTATTACCCGCAAGACCTCGAGCGAGTGATAGCTGTATTCCCCGAAGTAGAGAAGATCCTCTTTGACTACCTAAGCTACGACCCCAAATATGAGCAAGACGATTAAGCAAGCGCCAGCCCGTGAGGTGATGCGCTCAGCTATACACTTCGCCTCCTATAATCCTCGTAAGCTCACAGAGGACGCACGAAAGCGACTCAAGGCAAACCTCAAACGAATAGGTCTTGCAGGCGGTATCGTGTGGAACGAAGTGACGGGCAACCTCGTGTCAGGGCATCAGCGCCTCTCTATCTTAGACGAGATACAACGCTACGACCCCGAGACGGGCGAAAACGACTATCCCATCAGAGTAGAGGTACTTCACCTTACAGAAAAGGAGGAGAAGGAGCAGAATATCTTTATGAACTCTTCCTCTGCTCAAGGTGAGTTCGATAGCGACCTACTCGCACAGATGCTCCCCGACATAGACATAGACCTCGCTGGGCTCGACAGCTCGGACATCAGTATCCTAATGGCTGAGACCCCAGCATTCGATATAGCAGACTATCACCAAGCCTCCTCCCAAGGATTTGCAAGCGTAGCACCACCGCTCACCGAGGAAGAACGACAAGCCCGAAAGGAACACGTCAAGGAGGTGAGAGCACAGACGGCTGGCAAGATGGAAGATGAGTACTACGAGGGAGAAGCCTATGTAACTCTATCCTTCCAGAGCTACGCAAACAAGCTCTACTTTATGGAAATGCTTCAACAAGCTCTACCCAGTCAAGGCATCAGGCCTTCAGACAAGTACGTCAAGGGCGAAGCAGTACACGAACTAATAGCAGGGTAAGTATATGGCAAAGAAGGAAGTAAAAACGAACGCTCGCACACGTCCGAATGGTGCTGGGCGACAGATGCCCGATATGCCTCCCATTGATGTCATCCGCAATATCGCAATGACTACGTTAGGGAATAAGAGTAAGGCAGCCGAGGCTCTGGGTGTAACCCGCTATCGTCTCCTTATGTGGGAAAAGGAAAACCCCGAGATAGGCGAAATCTTCCATGAGCAGTGGGGCAAGCGTCTTGACGTGTATCTTGACACGGCTCACCTCCTCGCCGTTGGTCAGACCGGCGAAGACGAGAAGGGTCGCAAGATTTACACTGTCCCCCCCGACCCGAATATGCTCCGCTTTATGATTGACAAGTACGGGCGTATGGAAGGCTTTGGCGAGGAGGTGACTGTAAATTCCAATGTAAATATTGGCATTGGCGTCCCCATTGACAAGTGGATTAAGGACAATACGGAGTAGCGATGAGTGTGGAGAGGGAAGCGAATACTCCCGTTCACTCGGTGTATCATCCGTTGTACAAGAACAAGGATAAGTTCATTGTACTTATCACGGGCGGACGTGGCTCGGGGAAGAGCTTTGAGGTGGCTCGCTTCCTCGAGCGCTTGACGTTTGAGAAGAACCGAAAGATCCTCTTCACCCGCTACACGCTTGTGTCGGCTAGTAAGTCCATTATTCCCGAGGTAGAGGATAAGATAGAACGTGACGGGACGCAGAAGTACTTCAAGGTTACAAAAGACCGCATCATCAACAAGTATACTGGCAGTGAGCTTATGTTCATGGGTATCCTTGCCTCCTCGGGAAACCAGACTGCAAAGCTCAAGAGTATCCAGGGCGTATCGGTGTTCGTGTGTGACGAAGCGGAAGAGTGGCGAAGTGAAGAGGACTATGACAAGATGGTGCTCTCCATCCGTACTAAGGGGGTGCAGAATATGGTCATTGTAGTTATGAACCCCGCCAGCACCTCCCACTTCATCTACCAGAAGTACATCAAGGACACGCACCGAGTAGAGATCATTGACGGAGTGCCGGTGCAGATAAGCACGCACCCTAATGTGCTGCACATCCATACGACCTATCTAGACAACTTAGAGTACCTCTCTCGGGAGTTCGTGAGTGAGATTAAGGACATCAAGGCCAATAACCCCGAGAAGTACCAACGTATCGTTATCGGGAAGTGGTCAGAGATGAACGAGGGGGCTATCTTCAAGAAGTACTCAGTGGTAGACTCTATGCCCCACTTCGTTCAGCGTTGCGGTCTTGGGCTCGACTTTGGATATACCAACGACCCCACTGCTGGAGTCTTCTGCGGTATCCACGGAAACACGCTCTACCTCGATGAGGTATGTTACAGCACCCACATGGGTAGCGGAGACATCATCAAGACGCTCCGCCAATACTCCAGCTTCGACATCACGGCAGACTCTG
>ERZ773073.446-NODE-446-length-21544-cov-9.210759_pt1 | contig 21544 bp, 22 predicted proteins | sample MGYA00580616_ERZ773073 | MGnify/ENA primary metagenome ERZ773073 (study PRJEB29015, sample SAMEA2737960) | human oral metagenome | biome: human oral; feature: human-associated habitat; material: dental | place: China | collected 2131 ...
AACACGAGGAGGTTATCGGTGAGTACCTCGCACGCAGGTATAGCTTCCTCAAGCATGCTATCTCCCTACAAGTGCCAGCAGTGAGGGCTGGCAGGTCGCTCCGCCTTGACCCCGCCATCGTACCATTCACCATCGAAGCCAGCACCGAAGGCGAGAAGAGCGAAGACGAGAAGCCGAAGGAGTAGATAAGACGCTCATAATACATCAAGCCCCGTGGAAAGCCATCTCTGCGGGGCTTTTTGCGTAATAAAAGGCAGGTAGATAGGGAATTAGTAACATTTCTCATTATCCGTAGACTGCCGTTCTCTCCCTTTGTATATTTGCGCATATCACAAGCTTAACGATATGAAAACTAAAATCTTACAACGGCTCAAACAGGATTATTCTAATCTAGGGGTGAGCGAAAAGGCATTTGATGGGGTTGCCGACTTCTTGTCAAAAACCATCACCGAGGAGGAGCGTATTCCCGAGGTCGTGGCTAACGCAGGGGCTTTCCTGAAGGTTTACCAGTCCGATGTAGACAAGGAGCGTACTAGCGCTGCTTCTGCACGCAAGGAGCTTGAAGCCCTCAAGAAGGAAACCCAGCCCAAGCCCACCGACCCTAAGCCAAACGACAATCAGGGGAACGAACCCACCGAGCGAGAGAAGGCACTGCTGGAGCGTATGGATGCACTCCAATCGCAGTTAAGTCAGCTCGTCGGTCAACGCTCCCACGAGGGTAAGCTGGCACAGATCACCGCCCTCCTCGGAGAGAAGAAAATTCCCGAGTCCTTCTATTCCATCGCTCTTAGCGGACGCACCTTCGGGGAAGATACGAATGTAGACGAGCTCGTCACTGCTATTGAGCAGGGGTACACGAAGTTCCAAGACGAAACCGCCAACAATCGCTTCAACGGATCGGGCAAGCCCGAAGAGGGAGGTCAGTCTAACGACGACCCGATGGCTTCACTTGTCAAGCAGGTGAATGAAGGTACAGAGGCAATCCTTAACGAGAAGAAGTAAAAGAACATGGCAAAAATCAAGTACAACGAAAATGCGTACACGCTCACGAGCGACTTGTATCGTGTGGAGACGGGCTACCGCCTCTCGGGAGGTTTCAACCTCGATGTTACTGGTCTCGTAGCTGGGTCTTATGTCCCTCCCCTTGCTCCTATCTCTGTCGACAAGGTCACTCGCAAGGCAACTCTGCTCAAGCGTGTGCGTGTCGTGGAGACTGGGTCAGGAAAGAAGGTCAAGGTTTCCAAGTATGCTAACCTCACGAGCGGTATGTTCCTCTCCAACGGGACGACAACGCTCACCATTGACAGCGTCGACACCTCTGACAGCGAGTTTGATGTCATCACGGCAAAGGCTGATGTGTCAGCATTCACCAAGGGAGCAATCCTCTTTGAGGCTACCGCAGCTACGGGAAACACCGCCAAGGGGTCTGCCGACTACCTCTCCTATGCCACTGTCAAGGTGGAAGAAGGTGCTACGCTCACCGCTCTTGGTAGTGCCTTTGAGGTGGACGCTGATAAGCTCTATATCCCAGTAACGGAAGAGGACAAGAAGAGCCTTACAGCTCGCTTCCTCTTCATCTAAGCCAACCAATTAACCAAAACCGAAAGATATGGAACTAACTATTGATGGCATCCTCGGTCACGCTGGCTTTGTCAAGGCAATAGCTGACCGAGCGCTGGCAAATGACCTTGACGAAATTGCTCTCCACAGATACCTAGATTTTAACCATACTTCCGCACGATCGTTTAATTCGATCTATGGGACTACCACCGCTGTACGCATGGGGTCGGTCATAGATCGAAACTCTGGGAAGTCACTACGTGGTGACTCCCCAATGGGAGAAGCTATCATCTGTGTGGCTGATATGGGAGACCGATTCAATCTCAATAATGACCATCTAGCAACGATTAAAACACTAATCGATAGAGTAAATGCAGGCAAGTCGTCGGCAGATGAGATCATTAAAAAGACCACGAAGCATTTCCGAGAGCTCGCTGTTGCGCCTTACAAGCGCATGGATAAGGTACTGTTTGATCTGATGTCCTATGGGCGTGCCGAGGTGAAGGTCAAAGACAATCCAAAGGGTGTGTCTATCCTAGATATGGAGCTGCCCATTCTTGAGGCAGAAGCGAAGTCATCGGATAAGGATCACCTCGTGGAGTTCCTCTTGAATCTCCTGGAGAAATATAGGCATCTCAAATTCGGCACAATGGAGATGAATCAATCGACCTTCATCAAGTACTTTGCTAAGAACAAGGAGATAACAGGTACGTACAAGCTCTCTCTCGGAGGAGCGGAAGTGTCAACGTCTGGCATTGTTCCATTTGATGCGGTTAACGCAATTGTGACCTCACTGGGTCTTCCTGCTATCCGCATCGTGAAGGAAGTTGTCACCGATCTCAATAATGATACATCTCCGCTTCTCCCAGATGATAGGATCCTGTTCTTGCCAAAGGGGAAGATTGGCGAGCTTCGTTATGCCACCCCCTATGAGCTGGGAGACCGTGTGCCCAATAAGACCTACGTCGTCCTAAATGGGGATCATATGATCACCACGGAGAGAACTAACGAGGGGCGTATCTTGGAGTATGAGTGCTCATGGATCCCAGAAATCCAACTCCCCAAGCATATCCTCTCGGTAGACCTCAAGGCAATCAAGTAGAGAGTATGACCCCGAGAGAGTATATCCAAGAGAAGTACAAGGCTATGGGTGTACATGCCTCTGCGAGCTATGTGTGTGCGCTGCTTGCCGGAAAGGGGATATATCCAAATAGAGATATTGACTTTTCCAATGGCGAGCACGAGCGTGTACACAGAGCGTTCGTAGAGAGCTTGCCCGAGTTCCTTTTGATGCCTAGCTCTGTGAGTGAGCTTGGGGTGTCTATTACCCGAGCATCTAAGGAGGACATAGCCAAGTACTACCGTCTTGAGTGCCGGCGTCTCGGACTCCCCGATATGCTCTCCGAACCTTCCAGGGTGATCTTCCTATGATTTACGAGAACGGATTTATACAAGTGATAGAGAGCGTCTCTGGTGGATTTGACGATGAGGGGAGACCTATATTCTCTGATCCCGAAGCTGGCGATCTTATCCCTTGTATGCTCCTTTCTTCTGTCAATGACAAGCGAGGGGCGTACAAGGATGGCGGGTTTACTCGCTATGCCTATGAGGTGCACACCGAACTTATGTCTGTGACAGCGCAACGAGCAAAGCTCTATCGTTACGACAAGAGCCTTATTGGTGAGTTCACGATACAGAGCTGGGAGTACGCTCGCATCCTCAACTTCACACAGATTTTCTTGAGCTGATGGAGTTGCGGGAGTTCTTAGACGAGTTTCGTAAGGAGACTATTTCGGAGATCATCGAGAGCCTGCGCTTCATTGCCCAAGGGAGCTACGAAGAAGCTCTACGCAGGAAGCGGTTCGCTAATGACACGGGGGCTCTAGCCAGCTCCATTGGCTGGGCGATAAGCTACGATGGGAAGATCGTACACTCTGGGGGATTTACAGGAAACGGAATAAACTCATCCGTAGGTCAGTCTGCGGGTCGTGAGACTGTGGCGGATCTGGCTAGAGGGAAAGGCATACGCTTAATCCTTGTGGCTGGGATGCCATACGCTTCTTATGTCGAAGCCAAGGGTTTCGATGTGACGACCTCGGGCGAGCTCCTTGCGGAAGAGATGGTAGAATGGTGGCTGAGCAATGCGTAAGACTGGATTAGCGATAGAGGGGTATATCTTCTCCTTGCTCAAAGACAATGTGCCTATCAGCGGTGGAATGTATAGAAATGGCACACGACCCTTTGACAGCAAGGCGGAGGATATTGTGGTCTCTTTCCTTTCTGGACGAGATAGCCTAGATGGGTTCTCCCAAAGTGGTGTCGTCAATATCAACGCATATGTCCCCAACCGCAATTTTGGGAGTCCGCTACTAGTCAAGGATGTAAAGAGGTGCGAAGAGCTTGAGAGCGCTATCTCCCAGCTCATAGATGCACACCGCACGGGAGACTTTCTCCTTACCCTTGACGGGACTCCCACTACCTTCTCTGACGAGGGCTTTTACGTGGTGAACGTGCGAGTTAAATACAAGTATAACAAGATAACAGAATAAGAATTATGCCATACGCAGATACGAGTAGCACCGCTTGGGGCAAGGTAGAAGTCCAGGTGGGCGCAGTGAACGCCACGGATGGGAGCAAGATGCCTACCTCTGGGATGAACCTAATTGGCTTCGTCAAGGAGGGCTCGCTGAGCATCGAGCAGGATGAAGGCGACAAGAAGGAATGGAAGGCTGTAGGCGGTGAGGTCGTAGATACCCTTACCTCCGCTTCCTCACTCCGCGTCAAGTTCCATGTAAAGAACCTCAACAAGAGCGTGATGGAGAAGGTATTCAACGTCACCGAAAGCACCAATACGCTTGAGGTGAAAAGCCTTGTCTCCTCAACGAAGTTCGCACTGGCCATCATCCCTGAGACAACTGGTGCTGAGGTCTTTAAGGCTCCCTGTGTCAAGCTCTCGGGCGTTATCGTCCTCAGTGAAGACGCAGGCTACGGGATTGATGTCACGGCTACTATCCTCAAGGCGAAGGCGGACGGCCCGCTCTTCTATCTCGAAAAGAAGGCTTAACGATGAAGCTCCCTTTCTTCAAGAAGAGGGCAGAACAGATGGTATCGGATGCGCTCCTCTCGGGGGGCGTGTCCGTGTCCATCGGCTCTACCGAGTACAAAGTATATCCCCCCACGCTTGCCGTATGGGTAGAGGTATCGGCGCTCATTGCCCAGCTTACGGATGTAGAGGAGAGAGATATGTCTGTCTATGACTTTCTCGCCCTTGGCGGTGATGCTGAGATCTACGCACATATCCTCGCCACATTCATCACGGGGGTAAAGCGAGATAATGAAGAGGATCGCCGTAAGATGGCTGACACCATAATCCACACCTCCACGGTCTCTGACCTCTCTATCGCTCTTGTCAATGTACTAGAGAGTGCAAACATAGGCGAGCTTTTTATGCTTACCACTTCCCTCAAGAGGACGGCGATAACGAAGCCGACGAAGGAGGTGGGGAGCGAAACGACAGCCCATGGGCACGAATAGGGAGTTTCGCTAAGTATTATCATCTGAGCTTCGACTACGTCCTCTACGAGCTCAGCTACGTGAACTTCCTCCTCTATTCTAAGGCTATTCCCAGCTACAAGCCAAAGGGTAAGGGGGATAAAAAGACGAAGAGCCGTGGTATGACCTTTGGGGAATTTACCTCAGCACTCAAGAAGATCCACTAATAAATGGCGCATAAGACATTCTCTGTCACACTAGACCCTACGGAGTTTATCAAGGGTACGAAGAGCCTAGAAGAGAGCTTCGACCGCTTGCAGAAGAAGATCCAAGGGACTACGACCGCTCCAAGCTACTCTAAGCAAGTAAGAGAAGCTAGGGGCGAGGTAGATCTCCTTGGGGATGCTTTTACACGTGTTGCAGGTCTAGCGACGGGGATCTTTGCCCTTAGTAGGGTGCAGGAATTTGTCGGCAAGCTGTATAGCGTTCGTGGGGAGTTCCAGCAGTTGGAAATCTCGTTCAAAACGATGCTCGGGAGTGGTCAGCTGGCTAATGAACTCCTCGCACAGCTTGCACAGACTGCTGCGTCTACCCCATTTGACCTGCAAGGTATTGCCTCCAGCGCAAAGAATATGCTCGCCTATGGCTTTGCAGCCGATCAGGTGAATGATACAATTGTGCGACTGGGGAACGTAGCAGCAGGTCTCTCTCAGCCACTAGGAGACATTGTTTATCTCTATGGTACGCTGAAGGCTTCTGGGAGGGTCACGAATATCGATATTAGGCAGTTCGCCAACAGAGGAATACCTATCTATGAGGAGCTAGCTAGAGTTCTTGGCAAGAGCACTAGTGAAATCAATAATCTCGTGTCTGCTGGGAAGGTTGGCTTCGGGGATATTGAGCAGGCATTCCTCAATATGACCAACAAGGGCGGAAAGTTCTACAACCTGATGCAGGAACAGAGCAAGAGCCTTACGGGTCAGATCTCCAACCTCCAAGATAACATCGACATGATGTTCAACGAGATTGGTAAGGCTTCCGAAGGTGTCCTTGCTTCTGGTGTGAAGTCGGTAGCGTTCCTTGTGGAGAACTACGAAAAGGTTGGCAAGGTCATTGCGGGTCTCATCGTGACCTACGGGGTGTACCGCACGGCCGTGATTACGAACATCGCTCTTACTAGGGGCTGGGCGGTAGCATCACGCACCGACGCTATCGCCAAGGGCATACAGACGATTGCCACGAACGCAACCACACTAGCCACTAAGCGACTTACCGCTGCTCTCCTTGCTAACCCCTACGGGGCTATCGCCGTTGCCATTACGGCGGTAGTTACGGCTATGTGGGCATTCAGCGACTCCACGAGCGCAGCCGAACGTGCGCAGAAGGACTTCAACGAAGAGAAGAAGCGTGCCGAGGAGCTGGAGCAGAAGCACAAGGAAGCCGTAGAGGGCTTGCTGAATGTAGCACGTGATGAGGCTTCCGCAACCGCAGACCGACAGAGTGCTCTTGCTTAGCTACAGAAATACTACCCTCAGATCTTCGACAAGTACGACACTGAGACCCTCAAGCTCCAAGACATCGCTAAGCTAAAGCGTGAGATCGCAGAGTATGACGGCAAGGAGAAGGTAAGCAAGGCTAAGGGTGAGTACGAGAAAGCGAAGGAAGAAGTGGAGAAGGCGAAGAAGGCTCTGAAGGACGCAGAGAAGGCGGGCGGTGTGAATACGGGCTTTGCTCACGCCTACGGTCTGACCAAGGCGGTAGAGCGTCTCGAATACACGCAGAAGAAACTCGAACTCAAGCGCAGGGAGTACGGGCAGTTAAGCGACAGCCAGCTATTCAGCGACAAGGGGCTATCCGAGCTAACGGACAAGCAACTCTCCTACATGATGAGAGTTGCAGAGGCTACTAAGAAGAAGGCTGCAAAGTTAGGCAAGAAGATTGTTTTCGATGGTGGCTTCGAAATTAAAGGTACGTACGACGAGAAGGGCTGGGAGAACCTCGCTAACCAAATCAAGCGTGAGCAGGAATCTCGCAAGAAGCCCATCAAGTCCTACAAGGACGCTATCACCGACCTCAAGAAGGAGGAGGACAAGGCGAACAAGGAGCTAAAGGCATTCAACTCCCTCACGGCTCAACAGCTCAAGCGCAAGAAGGAGGAAGCCATCAAGAACGGGAACTACAACTGGAGTCCCGACGAGGAGCGTAAGCGTCTCAAGGAAGAGTACGACCTCAAGAAGAAAGCTCGTGAGGAGTATGAGAAGGGTGCAGGCGAGACAAGCAAGAGCGCAGGAAGTCGTAAGTCCTCTTCTTCCGAGAACGAAGCTATCACGAAGGCTCGACAAGCCGAAGAGCGCAGACAGCAGGAGGAACAGCGCATACGGGATATAGAGCGTGCTCGAAGAGACGCTGAACTCAACCTAGAAGCTGAGAGAATAGCTCTTATGCAAAATGGCTTCTCCAAGGAGATGGCAGAGCTCCAGTTTCAGCACAAGCGCAAGATGTCGGCTCTTGACGATCAAGTGCAGGAGCGCCTTAACAGGGTTCGTGAAGCAGAAAAGCTGGAATGGGAGGCCACCCACGACAGCAAGAGAGAAGTATACAAGCAACGTAAGCTCAGCGAAGCCGACCTCAGCGACACCGACCTTAACCAGATCCTAGTAGGTCGTGAGCTGGCAGACCAAGCTCTAGCAGAGGGGCAAGAGAAGATCATCAAGGAGCTACGGAATAAGTATCTCTCCTACGAAGAGCGCAAGACCGAGATCAAGAAGCGGTACGAGGAAGAGCGTAAGATCATCGACGATACTACGCTTCTCCTTGCAGAACAGAAGTCTTCCGCCCTTGTCGAGCTTGCTAAGAAAGAGGCTGACGATCTCAAGGTGATAGACAACGAGCGATACGAGCATTCCCAGCGCACGAACCAGCTCTTTGTAGAGCTCTTCGCTCAGCAGGGAGAGAGGACTGTGGCGCAGATGCGTGACACCATAGCTACAGCCCGTGAGCTACTAGACTACCTCGCTAACACCCCAACGGACAAGATCGAGGGGCGTTTTGGGATGAGTGCTAACGAGCTTGCTTCTATCCAAAGTTCCCCAGAGAAGCTCAAGGCGATCACAGATGCCCTCAAGGGTTTGCGTGATGAGTTAGGGAGCTCTTCTCCCTGGCAGTCGTTTATTTCCACTATGGAGGACGCACTGAGCCGAGGCAAGAGCGCACTCTCGGACTACAAGAGAGCCCGTAGGGAAGCTACCAGCGCAACCACGGATGAAGAGCGAGCAAGCGCACAGAAGAGGGCGGATATAGCCCTTGGTCGTGTAGGTCTCTCGGTAACGAAGATTGGCAAGAGTGTTAAGGACGCTACTCCCCTTGTGCAGGAGCTTGGCAAGTCCTTCGGGGCTATCTTCGGCAGTGGCGATATGACCGAAGCCGTAGAGGGGCTGACTCAAGCTCTGTCCGATCTCGGAGGTGTCGCTTCGGGGATAGGATCAGTTATGAGCGGAGATGTGCTCGGAGGTATCGCCTCTGTCGTGAGCGTTATTGGCAACTTCGTCACTCGTGCGCAGAAGGTGGAGCGTGAGGTGCTTGAGAAGCGAAAGAAAGCACTAGAAGCTCTCACTCGTACCCAAGAGGAATATAATACCGCCCTACTCAAGGCGAACCTCCTCTACGAAAAGGGGGCTACGATCTTTGGTGATGATGTCTATAAGCGAGCCACAAACTCTATCGGTGTAGCCCGTAAGGCGATGGAGCAGCTCCGTAAGTCCACTAGATTCTCCAAGGACGAGCTAGAGGGGGACGGTGCTCTTGATTTCCTCGGTATACGCTTTGAGGGTGGAGACAAGCTGATGCGTAAGACTTTCGACAAGGCACGCCGAGACATCAAGACTAAGCTACTCCCCTCTCTTCGTGGTGACTTTGCCAAGCTGGAGAATATCTCTATCAAGACAGGAAGCCACAAGGAGGGATCTCTATGGTGGAAAAAGAGTGTAGATGAGTACTCAAAACTCGGGAAGATCTACCCTAACCTTATCGACAAGAGTGGTAAGCTGAATGTAGCCCTTGCAGAGTCTATCCTTAAAACTCACGAGTTCGGAGAGGGAGGCAAGGAAGCTCTAGAGAATATGCTCGCCCTCTACAAGCAGAGTGAGGAGGCTGTCAAGGCAATGAACGACTATCTGCACGGGCTTTTCGGCTCGCTGGGTAGCTCAATCACAGATGCTCTTGTCACAGCGTTCCGCTCTGGAGAGGATGCTACACGTGCCTTCACCTCGAATATCGGCGATATGCTTAACAACTTCGCCAAGCAGATAGCGTACTCCTCGTTCCTTGCCCCTCTGATGGAGAAAGCGCAGAAGGACGTGTCAGAAGCCCTGCGCCTCACGGGCGGGGACAATCAGATGGAAGCTATGCTGCGTGCTATGTCCTCACTTGTTGATGGGGTCAAGACGCAGATACCAGCCTTCAACGACTATCTCAAGAAGACCGAGGAGCTAGTGAAGTCCAAGGGCTTCGATCTTTCCGGTAAGTCCACCGATACACGTAGTGCCACCGCCAAGGGTATAGCCCAAGCCTCGCAGGATAGCATTGATGTTCTCTCTGGTCTATGGCATACGAGCGTGCTACTCTCGGAGCGTACAGCTAATGCCACCGAGCGAATGGTTTCACTTATGGAGGTAGGAGGGGCAAAGAAGCTCCCTACTTCTCAAGATATGGGCCTTGATCTCTTCGGTACTGCCACCGAGCGTATGTACGCTGAACTGCAAGCGATCAACCGCAACACGAAGGCGACTGCAGACGCTACGGAGGCTTCCCGCTTCATCCTCTCTCAGATGGATAGTAACGGCATCAAGATTAAGCGATGAACGCCACTATACAACTTGATAAGACAACCACTACGGTCGTCCTCGGTGAGGACGCACTAAAAGCCCTCTTTTCCCTCCCTTCGATGACAGAACCTCCCTCGGTGGATTGGGCAGAGGAGGATGGGATAGAGATTGACGAGATCTCAGCTACGCAGGTAGAGGTTCAGAAGGTATCTATACCGATGTACTCACGTGGTACGAATATCTTCCCGCCCATCCTCTCTAGTAACGTGATGCGCTTATCGGCTGGAGGTATTCAATTCGGAGAGTTTCGCCCTGTGGGTGTGGAAAGCGTACAGAAGTGGTCTGGTGGATGGTCTGCTGTAGTGGTATGTGAGCGCAGTGAGAAGCCTGCACCCACTGACAGCGTGAGCTGGGAGAATGGACTTGTAATTCTTGGCGATGTGACGAGCTCTCCTATATGGGTAAGTCCCGAGAACAAGGATATTGCGAGCGTGCAGGATGAAACGGGGCTGTACTCCTTCGCTGGCGATCGCCCCTACAAGGCGAAATATCAGATAGAAGCCCCCGTGCTGCTCAAAGAGGATTCACTACTCGAGCTTTGGACAGCACGCAATAAGCTCCTATCCCGACTCACTGCACGAGGGCTTAGGATGATACCACGCTTTGACACTCACACGATCTCTGTGAGTGGTGTGTACAGCACCTCCACAAGCCAAGACATAAGGATTGGCAGTGATGGATGCCGTTGGACGATTGACATAACATTTACCATAACCAAGATATGATCACTCTGTACATTGGAGGGAAGCCAACGGACTACCCTACATCATCAGAAAGCTATCACGAAGACAAGGTAGGATCAGTGCCTATCCTCGTTATCGAGACCGTAAGCAACAAGTACATAACCTTCCCTTTGGGTATGCACTGTACTTGGCGTGGAGATAAGTACTATCTCTACACCCCTGCCGAGGTGGTCAAGGTATCGACACGTGAGTACCGGTACACGCTTACTTTCCACGGAGAGGGGAAACAGCTGGCACTATCTAAGTTCAAGTTCATCGTAGACAAGCCAGAGGATGTGCGCCTTTCGTTCACGCTGACGGGGAAGCCCCGCTTCTTCCTTGAGCAGATACTTCGCAGTCTGCCTACTGGCTTCTCTATCGGTGCGTGCCTAGAGTCTGAGGCGCAAGCTGTCTCCTTCAAGCACGAAGACTGCTTAAGTGCCCTCTCACGCATAGCAGAAGCCTTTAAGACCGAGTGGCACATCACGGGCAAGACCATCCACCTCGGGAAGGTTGTCGGGGACAAGACTAAGTCACTTACCCTCTCCTACGGCAAGGGTAAAGGATTGCTATCTGGTCTAGCCGCTTCCAACGACAGCGAGAAGTCGCCCGTAGGGAAGCTCTTCATCCAAGGCACAGAGCGCAACATTGATCCATCGAAGTATGGATCTAAGAGCTTACACCTTCCCAAGGGACGCACAATGAACTACGAAGGGCGTACTTACGTAGTGAGTGCAGACGGCCAGAGCCTTAGTGTGAGAGGACTTGGCACGGATGGACGCAAGGAAGATAGCTTTGACGGAACGAATATCTACCCCCAGCGTGTGGGTGTAGTTAGCTCGGTAGTGGTCACGCCAAAGGGGGACTACGACATCATCGACAAGGACAACAACGTGGACTATTCGCAGTACCGCATTGCCGGGGAGAAAGCCACTATCACGTTCCAAACGGGGCGACTTGCAGGGCGCACGTTTGACATTGCACAAGATAAGGACGTGCTGAAATACGACCATGCTGCGAAGCGTTTCCAACTAGTGAGCGTAGAGGAAGATGGATTGAAGCTCCCCGAGCCTAAGACCTTCTACCCCGCCGTGGGAGACAAGTACGCAGTCTTCGGTGTCCGTCTGCCATACGAGTACGTTACGAAGGCAGAGGAGGATCTACTCAATGCCTCTGTTCGATACTTCCACGAGTCTCTGCTTCCCAAGGTTACCTACAAGGCAGAGTTAGATGGTATCTATGCGCAGAAGAATTGGGGAGAAGTGGGTGCAAAGCTCAAGGTCGGCTCATATGTGCGCTTGGTAGATACCAATCTGGGTGTAGACGACTACGTGCGTATCACCTCCGTACGAACTAAGATCTCAGAGCCATACAAGCCACAGGTCACGCTCTCCAATGAGATACAAGCCCCTAGCCTATCTAGCTCCCTAGGAACGCTTGAAGCTGACGGGGTACAGCACAAAGAGGAGGTGCAGGCGGTACGTAGAGAGTTGGCACGAACCTACCTGCAAGCTATGAGCCTAGCTGACGGGATAGCCGATTATGTGCGTAATCGTTTTGGTGAGAGTATCAGCCCACTCACCGCTCGAACGATGCAGCTAATTGTTGGTGACAAGTCCTTGCAGTTTGTATTCGTTGCTTCCCCAACAGCTGCGGGGGCAGTGGCTCACCAAGTTACGTGGAACGAGAGTAGGAGCATCCTGCACGCTGATAGCGGATACCTGCGCCATATGACGCTTGGTATTACCTCTCTCAGTGGCGAGCATAAGCCCAGCGAGTACAAGACGTGGGCGCTCCCCGCTTATGACTACGCAGTGCGTACCGACCAAAAGACCGTCCACCTATACGCCAAGGTAGAGCGAAATGGTGCAAAGGGCGTATTTGTAGCCTCGGATACGGCTAAGGCTATGGAAGAGGAATCAGGGTACTACTATCTCTATCTAGGTATGCTTAGCTCTGCCCCAGATAGAGTATTCACACCGCTCTACGGCTTCACGGAAGTCTTACCTGGACAAGTACGCACAGAGCGCATTGTCAGTTCAGACGGGAGCACCTCTATCGACCTCCGCACCGGCGAGATTGTGAGCAAAAAGATCATATTTGTTTACCCCGACGGGAGCCAGCACCCATACCCCGACAGCTACCTACACCAAGCTATCAAGGAGGGCAGTACAGAGATCCAAGGCGGGCTAGTCCTTGGTTCGGTCATCGGGGCCAAGGACGCCTCGGGGGCTGTGACCTCGTACCTCTCTGGGCTTAGCTCTCTCCCTGCATTCTCCGCTGGCGTTACCAACTTTGGCAAGCCATCGGAAAAGCGTGTCGTGGAGATCAATCACGACGGCACGGGGCATTGGGGGTATATGTACATTGAGCAAGGCGGGCGAGTTATTGCTTTCCGGAAGGAAGGGGAGGACGGAGAAGCCTCTCTGCGAATTGGTGGAGGGCAGACACCGCTTGAAGATCTCTTGCGCAAGTCTACACAAGATGAATCTATCAACGTACAAGTAGCAGGGCAACAAGTTACGCAGACCTCCTACGAGCAGGGGATAAAGGTCGTCAAGATAGCGAGCATCCCGATAAAGGTGCTGAACGAGGGATCGACGATAGAGCTTACAGTCCCCTGGAATATAGCCATCCAACACACCAACACTGATAAGACTAAGATCACCTCTAAGGCGGTACTCGTCCTTAAGATGACAGATGACAAGGGGAGAGTAGCTTATGACTTCACCGAGTACTTCGCAAGCGGAGCTAACAAGGGCTGGAGGATCGACAGGCTGAATACCCCTCTTCGCCATCGCAAGGCTGGATATAGTGCCGGGAGCTACACCCTGACGATCGAAGCCCACATCTCAACGGAAATAGCAGAGGGGGGAAGTTACGGTGATGCTCCCGCAAAGACTACGTTCACTAGTCAGCCATTCACGCTCTCCTACTTGATACTAGGTGTCAATGCGTCTATCAAGGAGAGTGTCTTCGGAGAACAGGGGATGAGTATCTTCTTCGGCAAAAAGAGGGTGTTCTATCTGTCAAAAAATGAGAGAGACCCATTTCTCACGATCCGAGGACTAGTAGATAGCCCAGGTGTTCTCCTTGCTGGCGAGGTGTGGATGAGGGATAGTCAGTCCCTACGAGGTAATCCTGAAAATCTCCACGGGTCTATCGTTGCAAGGTTCGCAAGCCAGAGAAGCAAGCTCGATGCGATCCGATACGAGAGGAGGTCGTCGGGTCACTACCTTGTCCACCATAACATAGGTCATACTAACTACTCCGTACAGCTCACCCCACTCTTTGCGGATGGCTGGAATAACTCGGCAGCATATACGCTACGAGTGCAGGAAAAGACAGATAACTCGTTTGTCGTACGCTGCACTCGATGGGAGGGAGGGTACAGGGGGATGGTCGAAGAGGACTACCTAGCCTTCTCCTTCCTCGTCATCGGCGACAACTACTAACATCATCCACCGCAATATAACCACCAACCAAAACCTTAACTATGATTTTAATTAACGAGTACCTAGACTTCTCGCAGTTCGGGCGGGGAGAGTTCACGCTGGCCTCCGTGGTCATCTTTATCTGCTACATGAGCGTCCTTGTCGTGTCAGTCCTTGACACTCGCACCGCCATCAGCAGAGACAAGCGCTTCGCACGGGAGCAAGCACGCAGGGCAATCGAAGATGGGGAGGAAAAAGGTAGCCTAGATGAGGTGACGAAGAAGTTCGCCCCACGGCTTAACAGCTGGGGTATTAGGCGTACGATCTCGAAACTCTCCACGTACTACGCTTTTATGCTTGCCGTGGGCTTCCTCGATATGCTCTTCCTCGTTACTGACCTATGGCAGATCTTCCACTTCCCCGAGGTGCCTTGGGTGTCAGTAGCCGCTGCAACAGCCTTTATCGGCAACGAGTGCCTGTCTCTCTGGGAAAACTCACCGAAGAACGACACGCAGAACGTGGAAAAATCGCTCCGACGATTCCGCCAGACGGCTACCGACTTCTCCCGAAACGAAGATCTAAAGGTTATTAGACGCCTCCTCGAAGAGCGAGGAGGAAGCGGTATCTAAAAACAGATTATACTATGAGCAAGTATTTCACGCTCGAGGAGCTGACGCGAAGCCAAACGGCCGTGCGCCTCGGAAAAGACAACACCCCCAACGCCACGCAGAAGCGAGACCTCCTGCGCCTTATGGACTACCTCGACGGCATCCGTGAGGAGTTCGGCGAGCCTATTCGCGTGACCTCGGGATTTAGGAGCTGGGACGTCAATGATGCTGTCGGGGGGTCGAAGAAGAGCCAGCACCTCGCAGGTCAGGCGGCCGACATCGTACCTATGCACAAGCCCGAGCGCCTGCGTGAGCTATTCGACCTCATCCGCAAGCGTGGTGGCTACCAGCAGGTCATCTACGAGCACGTGGGGAGGAGCGTGTGGGTACACGTTGCGATACCACCGCTGGGCGAGATGCCACGGCAGGAGGCGATGACGACGAGCGACGGCAAGAACTTCGTCCGACTTAAATAGAGCGACGAGCGGGACGGGCGGGGATCGTGAGGCCTCCGCCCGCACCTGCACCTCGATACACGGCCTCACGACAACAAAAAACACAACAGATAGATATGCGAGCTATTGACAAATGCGGAGCGGTCGAGAAAAGGTCGCTCCAGCAGGTACAGCGGGGGACAGATACGCGCATCCCCGTCGCTCTCGTCAAGCAACCGACGGGCGAGCCTCTCGATCCTGCGACGCTGGAAGGCCTCGCCATCAAGGTCGAGAACGAGGGGGGCGCACTCTCCGCCGAGCCACCATACACGATCGAGGGAGGTCAGCTTATTGTGGAGGTGACGAAGGAGATCTCCGAGAGTCTCGGCGTCGGCGTGTACACGCTAAAAGCGACGGGACGCCTCGCCGACCCCTCCTACGAGGACGGCTACCACGATTATACGATAATGACCGAGTTGTGCCGCGTCGTCCGCGACGCCGTACTCTACACCCCTACGGCCGTGACGGCTAACGTGTTGGAAGGCTTGAAGGGTAAGGACGGGCTGGATAACTATCAGATAGCCGTGAAGCACGGTTATCAAGGTACAGAGGAGGATTTCGCCAAGGCACTAATCCCAAAGTCCAACTACGAGCGAGCGAAGGAGATTAAGGGCTTCCAAGGGTCTGAGGAAGACTACCTCGACAGCCTACACGGAGCGACGGGGGAAAGTATCTACGAGATGGCGAAGAGAAATGGCTTTGTCGGATCGGAGGATGAATACCTCAAAAGCCAAAAAGGCAAGTCCGCCTACCAAAGCTACCTCGACACCACAACGGACGACCCCAAGCTCACCGAAGCTCAGTGGGCGACTATCAATGCCACAACAACGCAATACCTCTACCGAATCAATAAAGGCAAGGAAGCACCGATGAACGAGCAGACGCTATCGGCAGACCAGCTAATGGAGCTGGATCGCCACAGACGCAACATAATCAAAGCCCTGCGAGACAAGGGGGTGCAGGTCTCCGACGACGAGGGGCTGGAGACGCTGGATAGGAAGATCTCCGAGATGAAGGCCTATGCGCCTATCATCTTTAAGGCGCAACAGTTCCTCAACTGGAATGACAAAGAGTTCCCGACGATGCAACTATCGGAGAGCTATCGCCCCGCTGACCTTAACTACTGCTTTGCCCGTAACCACTACCTCAAGGAGCTCCCTACAGTGCGAGGGCTAGAGAATGCGTCGAATTTAAACAGCTTCGTCAACGGGTGCTCTGCTCTGACAAACGTCTCACTGCCAGATCTGCCGATTGCACAGACGACCTCCAGCATATTCTACGAATGCCCCTCTCTGGAGTCGGCTACTATTGGCAGCATGCCAAAGACCATGGACACGAGTGAACTTTTTCGAGGGTGTGGAGCGCTGATTACTGCGACTATAGGCGCTACTCCCAAGGTAGCATCTACAAGGCTGATGTTTTTCAACTGTGCAGCTCTGAAGAGCGTGTCTCTTGACCTCTCAGGAGGCTCGATAACTAATTCGGAGTATATGTTCAGTGGGTGCTCAGTGTTAACAACCGTGAGCGGTGTAATAGACCTCACCAGTACGACAAAAGTGACTGGTATGTTCAACGGGTGCTCCTCCCTCGAAGAGGTGCGCATCAAGGGGCTGAAGACTTCGCTTGACCTCTCCGTCTGTGTTAATATCTCGATGGAGAGCGCTCGCTATCTCATCGAGAACTTGCAGACAGCGAAAAGTCAGCGCATCGACCTACCGCGTAAGCTCCTCGAAGCAAACGAGGAAGCACTCGGAGACCTCGGAGATACGGCCAGTGATAAGGGCTGGACGATCAACTATAAATAAATAACCTTTAACAGATTGATTATGAAACGTTCGCATTCCGTGAGAATTAAAGCCCCCAAGGGGCAGATGGTAGTAAGCCGTGAGAAGCGTAGTGTAGGCTACCTCGTGCGATGCCCAAAGCAAGACGAACAACTCTACGAGCTAATGGATGAGGCGGAAGCCAGAGCCTTAGAGAAGCAGTGGAGAGAGGAAGACGAAGCTAAGGCTAAGGCGGAAGGGGCAGAGGCTCAGCCCTAAAAGAAAGTGGTATCCTCCCCTTGAGGATCTAGACCATGCCACGGAAACAAGATAAGCTATGATGTACGATACCAACCGAAACCGCCCCCCAGCGTGGGAGCTGATAGCCATCATCGCCCTCACTATACTAGCCCTGTTGCTCATCGGGTGCAGGGCTAAGCGGGTGCAGGTCGTAGAGCGTGTGCGTGACAGCGTACGTACCGAGGTGCGATACCGCACAGAGTACAAGCGTGACACTATCACACTAGAGATACCAGCACAGAGCGCCTCTGCACGAGTCAAGGACTCTACCTCACGGCTAGAGACCGATTACGCCTGGAGCGTGGCTAGCATCACCTCTGACGGCCTGCTACACCACGCACTGCATAACAAGGCGGGATCTAGACCGCAGGCCGTCAATACGCCCGTACACTATCGAGATAGCATTGTGTACAGAGATAGAGATAGGGTGCGCACCGAGGTTAAGATGATCCCATACCCCCTAAGCAAGTGGCAGCGCTGGCAGATCCGGGGCTTCTGGATCTGCCTATCCGTACTCGGCTTGTGGCTAGGATGGCGCTTCCGTCGGCTATGGCTACCGGTGCTGATGAGAGTAATAAGACTCTAGCCCTCATTTTCCGAGAGCTGGATGGCGAGTTAAACAGAGGTAGGAGTAAGTCGCTATATAGCAGTCTTTTGACGATACACGTGCTAGGCTGACGATTTCAAGCTCTAAGGCTGGCGAATTAAAAAGTTGCCTAGAGATTTGGCGGTATCAAAACTTTGCCTACCTTTGTGGTGTAGATGGTCGTAGACCTCTACATTGTCCACCCCTCGGGGTGCGTGAATTAAAACGACAGAAATAAGTGTCTAGCACACTTTGTCGCACCTAGTAATAGGTGCGTGAATTGAAACGAGCATAATAGCTCACAGATGTACGTGGCAAACACCACGCAACGTCAAATAGAGCGGGGAGGTCTTCGGACTTCCTCGTTCTTCTTTTTATATAACAAGCCCCCGAGATGCCTAGTGTATCTCGGGGGCTTGTCGTTGAGAAGATCTTAGTCTCTGTGAATGAGGCGGGGATAGTGGCTGCCAATCTATACTTACCACTCGTCCTCTTCGGCTACCGCCTTTTCGATCTCTTTGTCAAAGGCCTCGTCGATATGCCCCCAGGCTAGATCTATGATTCCGTCGTAGCTCGTCCTAGCACCTTTGACGCCGTCTGCGAGTGCCTGCATTGTCATGTCGGAGAGATCGTAATCCTCGAACTCGCTGTAGAGCTCTTGTAGCTTTTTGACAGCCTCGTCTGTGTAGGTGATCTCTACGCCATTTTTTCGCCCGTCGTCCTTGATATCTATACCACGCATAACCTCAAACCCTAGGATTTCTTCGAGCAGATCTGAGATACGCCAAACCTTGTATGTGGGATATGCAGATATGAGCGCCTGCTCTATGTATGGTGTTCCAACCTCTTTTACAACATTGTAGCTGAGGTTATGTAGTTCGGAGTGCATAAATATCATATGCTCTACGGTGTCGTCATCATCAAGTTCTGGCAGTATGCCTGTGTCTTCGAGGTAGTACTCTTCGTAACCTTCTTCTTTTGTCCAGTAGGATACCTTGGTGAGGTCGAGGATAACCTTGTTGTTGCTTGTCTTGTCCATTGTCTTTGTCTTTTTACGTTATGTATCTCGGGGCGTCTCTCACCCTTTGACACTACAAAGATAAGACAAGTTTTTCACACTACAAAATTTTCGGTGAAATAATTTCATTATTACATATAATACAATTAGCGCAATTTCTCGTCATTTATTTTCACTATCTTTGCAGAAAACGGAAAATATATAGATATGGCGAAAACAGTAAAACACAATAACGTGCAGGGCGTCCTTGATACCCTGCGGATGTATGCAGGAGTATCGACAGATGCGGGTCTTGCGTCAGTGATGGGGATCTCTCGTGAGCGACTGCGCCAGTGGCGCATAAGAGAGGCGTATGACGTAGAGGTCATCACAAAAGCATTCCCCGAGCTATCCGAAGAGTGGATAACGACGGGGGAGGGTATTCCGTTTACTCCAGATAGCATAGACCGACTCATTCCTCATCTTGACGAACTGAGGTCACTCCTAATAGCCAAGGACACTATCATACGACAACAGCAGGAGCATATAGACAAGCTCACATCTGCACTATGCCGTAAGCTGTAGTTTGCAGCTTTCAACAACTATACGTACCTTTGCATTGTCTTTTATGACGGATAACTCCGTCGTTGCGTTATGAGAAAGCCACAACGGCATAAGTCTTTGTGATCGTCTCATTAAGAGTGAGGGGTAATCTCCTCACTCTTCTTTTTTACCAAACACTAGATCTACCACCATCGCATTAAGTCTATCCACACGAGTATAATCTTTGCGTATATACCTATCGGTAACCTTGTGTGCGGAGGTATGATTAAGCGCAAAGGCGACATCTTCTTCACTTGCCCCTACTTCATTGCGGGCTATAGTCGCCCAGCTGTGGCGCAGGGAGTAAGAGGTCATCTGTGGCAATCCAGCCTCCTCACAGAGCTTGGCTATCCCTCGGGAAATATAACTTGTACAAGAGTGTCGGTCGTAGTATCGTGCGGAGAGGTTAAGGAGGTAGCCATCACGTTCACCATCTGTAAGTCTTGCGAGAGCCTCCATAGCTTGCGGGGGGATAGATACCTCCATATACGCCTTATCGCTTCTCTTGCCCTTGGTCTTGGCTCTGTGGTAGCAGAGCTTATCCCACTGGAGGTTGTCGGGGGTGAGTTCGTAGAGGTCGGCAACGTTCATCCCAGCAAGGCAGAAGCTCACACGCGCCACGTCTTGGGCGTATCTCGCTTGTCCGCTCTTCGGGGAGAAGGCAAAGAACGCACGAAGGCAACCTATATCCACGCTGCGCTTCTCGGGCGTATCACCGCTCGGTATCTTGAGGAACTCAAACGGGCGGTTTGCCACACGCACCACCCCTCGGTCGTAGTCGTTGTACTCCTCCATCCCAGCGTTGAAGATAGCTTTGAGCAGTGTGGGGTACATGCTCTTCGCCCGCTTCGTGTGTGCGAGGCTCTCTATCCATTGACGAAGGAGCTTTGATGTGACCTCGGAAAAGCCGATAGAGGGCTTCCCAGCGAACGAGAGAAAGCTGTTAAGTGCATAGCGGTAGTTATCCGCTCGCTTCACCCCACGCCCGGAGAGCTTGCGTATATAAGCCTCTGCGAAGCTCACAAAGGGGATGTCCTCTACTGCCCTATCCGTAATGATAGACACTACCTCTTTAGCCGTGAGGTTATCGATTCGCTTGCCCTGCAACTTATCGTAGTAGGAGCAAATGAGAGCCGATGTACGCATCAGGACACGTGAGTCTGTGATTTCGCCCTTGTCGGTCACTCCGCTATCCTGCACGACTAAGTCGGTCTTGATGTAGACGGGCTTGTCGTTATGAGTGCAGAGGATGTACACCGAGTGGAAGCCACTCGCCCTCCGCTTTCGTATTTTCGCTTTGAATGATGTCGCCATAGGTGTAAGGCATGGTGTAAGGGGAATCGACTTATTGGGACTGTTTTTATGTGCTTTTGCCTCTCCCGAGGCTAAAATAGCGGGTCAGTTGCCCCTATAAGTAGGCTTCTAATCCGCTATTTTTCAGTCACTTTGCTATCGTGGTCCCACTTGGGCTTGAACCAAGGACTCCCTGATTATGAGAGATTAGCCGTTAGGTGTAAGTTGATTCGTCAGGGAGTAGGGCTATTTGAGCAACCCAAGCACTACGACAAGCGTCACGACAACGACGATAGAAATAGCTATCACGATGAGGTACGTGCCTCTTATTCGTAGTACTTAGAACGCTCTTCAATGCTATCCAGCTTCCTTCTTGATTCTTCAAACATTTCATCCAAAGGGTCGTCTGTCTTCCATACTGAGGATAAGTCTGGGGTAAGGTGAAACTTCCACGTTGCAATACGTGTAACGCCAGCGCCAGACTTTGCACGGAATGTATGGTCTAAGGTTATCTCCATTATCTCAGGCTTAGAGGAAGTACCACTAGCAGCATTCATCTCTACGACATAGATAGTATCTAACTTCCCCCATTCAACGGGCTCGTAGCTACTGAAGTCGTGTAGCGTCTTTCTCAGCTCTTCACGGACTGCATCCTGAGCCTTGCTCATAGGCGATTTAATACAGGAGGACAGCGATAGCAGGACTATCGATGATAGTAGTAGTTTCTTCATAGTGACATTTGTTATTCGTTAGTGTTACCATTGCGACATATTTCGGTCTATTATGCGCTCCACGTAGAAGAACGCACG
>ERZ773073.447-NODE-447-length-21455-cov-7.410467_pt1 | contig 21455 bp, 39 predicted proteins | sample MGYA00580616_ERZ773073 | MGnify/ENA primary metagenome ERZ773073 (study PRJEB29015, sample SAMEA2737960) | human oral metagenome | biome: human oral; feature: human-associated habitat; material: dental | place: China | collected 2131 ...
ACTTATCCAAGGTAGATGCTTCTAATTCATCTATGTAGTTCATATCTGCCTCTCTGAGAGGGTAAAGGGTGTATTTATCGCCCTCTTCCGTTTCTACTACCTCCCACAGTGCTTGAGAGAGTAGTGTTTCTTTTCCGCGCGCCTTGATAGCGTTATAGAGAGCAGACGGGACAAGCCCATAGCGGAGGGCGCAAAAATCATCTTCCACAAGCTTTCGGGAATAAGCTTGTTGGTATCCGCAATCAGCAAGGTACAGTACTTTGAATAGGTGGTAATACTCCAGCCCTCCAGGCTTGGAAAGCACATAAAGCACCTTCTCCACGAGACGTCTTTGCGTGTCTGGAAGTCTGTCTATTGCGTTCATAAAAGAGCTCGTTGCAGATATTATATTATCTTGTTTTTGGGGAACTCCCGCAACACAAAAATCGCAACCATGATAACCGATGTCCCGAGAGTTGCGTAAACCATATTGTCCGACCCTTTATAGATACAGAACACAACGGTAGCAAACGCCGCAACCATAAGAAAAAGCGCTATCCAAAGCCCCTTTTCCAGCAATGAGTGCGCTTTCCGCTTTTGCTCCATGTCGTAATCTTGCTGTTTCTCAGCCATTGCTTGCTGTCTCTCAGCCATAGCCAATATGCGCTCCGCTGCGCCTGGCAACACCTTATTGTACCCTTCAAAGTGCGAAGGGTGAGGGAGGGGACCCGCAAAAGACGACTCTTGAGCGACTGCAACAATCCTCCTTATCTTATTCTGTCTATCTTCTGGGAGCCCGTCAAGCGCCTGCTCTAAGCAGATCTCTTCGTCTATTTCGCCCATCACAGACAGCTCGCCAGACTCGCTATGATTGTTGTTGTAGTCCTCCATTTTCATTTCTGCTTTCCTGATCCATTGCCGACTGAATGTACCCACCCACGGCAGCCCAGTGTGAAGCAATCTGCGAGGCGATACCAGCCATTCCGCGCTTTGCGCTTTTATCTACTGGGAGCACACTGCTAACCATTCCAACGATTACATAGGATAGTTGCAAGGCGATCTTAGCGATACTATACATTGCCTTCATAATAGATGATTCTTATCGTTGTCTACTGCACAAAGCTACAAAAAAAGTAATTATACTGCTTTCACGCTCTTAAAAGTGCAGGGGCGGAATTGCACCGAAATTCCACACGCCAGCCCGTGTGCATTATATAGTACGCGCGCGAAGTAAAGCCCTGCGGGCTGGTCACTGGGGGCTGAACGCACCACGAAAGGCACGAAAGCAATCGGACACAACAAGAATACACAAAGTTTTTGCACCTCAAAATCAACCACTTAGCTCAAAACAACAAGAAGCAAGCAGAAAACATTTTGCCAATAAGAAAACTTGTTCTATCTTTGCAGTGTAAAGGATGAGCAACAACAAGCCACCGATACAGCAGAGGTCTTTGACATACTTGATACAGGCGACAATAGATAACTCACGTGGGTGCAATGCCCACATAGTGAATAACAATACCGCTTGCAGGCTTAGACCTATCGTGCTAAGCGCTGAACGGCTCACGACCGACCCCCGACCCTCGCAAAGGTCTTGCAAGCACTCAGATAAACAACAAACACTACAGAGATATGAACAGAGAGATTAGCATGCGTAGCGTTTTCGCACAGCTCATCAGAGAGCTTGGTGAAAGCGAAGGCAGAGACGTATTTGAATGGTACTGCAGAAGCTACCACGTAACAATAGCCGACAACGCACCAGCCACCATTAAGCGTGAGGTGTTCGGCTTGTAAATCTCACCCTAAATAAAACAATAAACACTATGAGCAACGAAAGAAAGAGCACGCTTAGCCGTGTGTTTAGCCTCGCTTGGCAGTTCGTCAAGCGCAACGGGTTCAGCCTCAGCGAAGCCCTCAGAAAAGCTTGGGCGAACGTCAAGCTATACGCAAAGATGCAGAATGGTATTGCCAAGTTCTACTATCAGAAAGTAGACGGGTCAATCAGAGAAGCCTACGGCACTCTTAAAAGCGAGCTTGTCCCCGACACGAAGGACAGCGGGCGCAAGGCTAACCCCACCCTGCAAACCTACTACGACACAGAGCGCCAAGAGTGGCGCTGCTTCAAGGTGGCAAACCTCATACACTAACCCGACAAAAGATACAGCGATGAAGCACAAGGATAAGAGCTTTACTAAAGCGTCACGCTTTAGTAGACCCGAGATAGTGCGCACCGAATGGATGGTAAGGTGGGTGTCCGATGACAGCTTGCAGATGACGATAAATATAGAGAGGCAGTCGCTAAATCGGTTAGAGAATGCGCTGAAGACCCCCGATGATATTAGAGGCTTTTTGCCACACGACCTGCCCTATCCAGCAGAGCGATACGAGAGGCGCAAAGCGAACTTAGAAATTGCCTTGGCAGAGCGTGAGCGACGCAAAGAAGAAGGCTCATGGACTTTGCAACCAAAGAAGTAACCACCCATATGGGTAGCCCCCAGCCCTCACAAGGCGAGCGGGCTACCCCACCCCTAAACAGATACAGCTATGTACATTGACGATAGAGCGTCCTACGACGAGGTGGACGAGAGCTACATTCAGGGCTTAGTAGACGAGATGGCGCACGCCTTTTTTGAAAGTGGCGAATACGTAGAAGCGGTCATCAAGATAGACGACGACCCACGAGTAAACGGCACGTCAGAGCTTATCGTACTCTTTGAGCAAGACGGACAAGAGCTGACCGCAAGCTACAAATACAAGACCGACAACAGCAAGGTCAATACCTTTCCCGCCTTTGACGAAGCGGACGTTAGCAAGACATTTAGATGGGCACAGCGCTACTACGACGAGTGCAACCCCAGTGACGACGGCATAGCCGAGACCGAATGGTGGCTAAATATGACTTACAGATAATCCCCCAGCTTATGAAACCCCTATCAGATAAGGCGATACTCAAGGTGTCGCTATTCCTCACAGTAGTATCCTTCGTTTGCTTCGCTTGCGGTCTGCACTTTAACGACTTTGAGCGCATCGTGGTGCAGATCCTTGCACCGGTGGTAATGCCCGGCATCATCAACGAGATTATAGGCATAACGGACGAGGGGGACTATTAGCCCTACCCATTGTAGAGATGGTTTTCTTTTATAGTGTTTATTGTTTAGGATGGGGTGGTAAATCCGTGAGGACAAACCACCCCGAAAAAGTTGACACTCACGCCAGTAATTACGAGCAGGCGTACCCTCTACGGGTGGTCTCATCCCCGTAGGCTTTAGCTTTTTTCTATTAGAACATACTGCAAGTATCCACCCGTGAGGGTAGAGAAAGCGAATTGCACAGCGTGATTAGCCCGTGAGGGTCGGTCACGCTACAAAGTGAACAACATTTCCCACCACTAATTTTCAGCTACTATGTTACAGACATTCTTCAAGGTCAAGCCCATATCGTGGTTAGACCTACCCCCCACCTGCTTTGACCGCTATGGCGAGCGCCCCGTATCTGAGGCGAGTATCGGACACGGCGCACTATCTGTGCGTGCGGTCATCAAAGAGGTAAAGCGAGATAATGGCGTTGCGTTCGTCGCACGCTTTGATAGCTCTACTATCCTAATGGACTTCGCCACCATTGAGGGGGCAAAGAGCTACGTCTACGACCTCTACACCTCGCACATCAACTCTATCATCATCCCCGTAGCCCCAGCAATAGCCCCAGCCGACAAGGCGGACGAAGCGGACTACACCGACATCACCAACGACTAACCCCCACAGATACAGATATGAGCCTTATTAAGCGATACTTCGAGCTGGAGACTCCCAGCTGTGTGAAGATGATGATTTACGGACAGAGCGGTATGGGTAAGACCACGCTCGCCCTCTCTGCCCCACGCCCCCTGCTTCTCGACTTTGATGGCGGGGTGAAGCGTGTGAATATAGCGCACGTCAAGGACGTAGGCACGGTGCAGGTCAGCTCGTGGGCTGAGGTCAATGCGGTACTCCAAGAAGACCTTAGCGGGTTTGACAGCATCGTGGTAGATACAGCGGGTAAGATGATGGACTTCATCATCACCCACGTCTGTGGCTTCCGACAGCCTCAGCTACGAGATTGGGGGGCGATCAACCTCGAGGTGCAAAACTTCGTGCGTAGCATCTCAGCGCTGAACAAGAATATCGTCATCGTGGCGCACCGAGACGTGCGAAAAGAGGGCGATACCAACGTGTTCATCCCAGCTATCAGAGAGAAGACCTACAACGCCCTTGTGGCAGAGCTTAACCTGCTTGGCTATATGGAGACTAAGACCGAAAACGGCATAGTCAAGCGCAGCATCACCTTTGACCCAACGCCTCGCAACGATGGTAAGAACACCTGCGGGCTTCCTTCGGTGATGATCATCCCCGAGATTATCAACCGAGCGAACGGGCAGACGACCGCCCCCAACGACTTCATCCAAGCGCAAATCATCGAGCCTTACAAGGCTATGATCGAGGTCAAGCGCTCCGAAGCTCACAAGTACGAGCAGGTGATGGACGAAATCAGAGAAGCTATCGAGCTTGTCACTGACGAGGCGAGCGCAAACGACTTCATCGAGCGTATCGATGAGTACGAGCATATCGGCTCCAGCAAGAAGCAGGCGGGCATCCTCATCAACGAGAAGGCTAAGAGCCTCGGGCTTGTCCTAAATAAGTCCACCAAGCGATATGAGCCAGCAGAAACAAAGTAGCTCAGTGGTGCGCTATCAGCTCTACCCCTCACTTATTGACGCTTACACGAACTACTCCCAGTCCGAGGTAATCTACAATAAGTATTGGGGTGGGGCTGATAGCCCTGCCCTCACGCTCGAAGAATACGAGGCGCAGGCATTCCAAGACCTCATCGACAAGATCAACAGAGTACCTAAAGACCTCATCAAGGCGGACGTCGGCACAGCGTTCAACGAGCTGGTAGACTGCCTTATCCTCGGGCAGAAGTCCCCGAAGATGGAGGTAGAGAAGCTCTGCGACGAGGCGGGCAACGTGGTGTCCCTCAAGGCGCACTACAACAAGCGAACATTCATCTACCCCGTGGATGCTGTTAGGCTCTTCGCCAGCAACTACAAGGGGGCTATCCCTCAGATGTTTGTCGAGGGCGTGCTACCGACAAGGCGAGGCGATGTGAGGCTCTACGGCTTCCTCGACGAGCTGATGCCCCTGAGCGTCCACGACATTAAGACCACGGGGTCGTACGAGGTGGGCAAGTTCAAGGGCAACGCCCAGCATCTTGTCTACCCCTACTGCCTCCGAGAGATGGGCTACACGGGCGTAGACCTATTCAGCTACGACGTAGCCGAGATAAGCACGAATATCACGAAGCAAAACCCTGAGCCTCCCGAGGTGGTAGTGAAGCTCAAAGCTACATACAGCGAAGAGTACCTCTTCACACCCGAGCGAGATATACCGCTCCTTGAGGACAAGGTAGTAGAGCTTATCGACTTCATCGAGGCTAACCGCCACCTAATCACCAACCCTAAAATCTTCGCAAGCGAATGATCTTCAACCTCAACGAAGAGCTGGGGCGAAGGCAGTTCAAAGAGCGGTGCGACTTCCTCCTACGGCAGGGCTTTCTTGTAGAGCTGACCGAGAAGCGAGGCAAGCGCACCCTCAAACAGAACAGCTACCTGCACCTCCTGCTCTCCTACTTCGCCCTTCAATATGGCGAGCGTATGGAGACTATCAAGCAAGAGGTGTTCAAGCGCCACGTCAACCCCGACATCTTCCTCCAAGAGAAGGATGGTCGGGGTGTCGGGCGGTACTACGCCCTTCGTTCCAGCTCAGATCTCAACACCAAAGAGATGACCACAGCGATAGACCGCTTTCGTGACTGGGCTTCCAAAGAGGTAGGTATCTACCTGCCCTCACCCGACGAGGACGCACTTATCGGGGCAATGGAGAGAGAGGTAGAAGAGAACAAGCGCTGGATATAGAGATTATGCAGTACTCACTCCGTCCCTATCAGCAACAAGCCTCCGACTCTGCCGTCCGCTACCTCGAGAACAAGGCAGTGACCAAGGGCGCAGGGCTTATCGTCCTGCCGACGGGGTCGGGCAAGAGCCTTGTGATTGCTGACATCGTCAACCGCTTAGACGACCACGTCCTCATCCTCCAACCCTCAAAAGAGATCCTCGAGCAGAACTTTCAGAAGCTGGTATCCTACGGGCATATCTTCTGCTCCATCTACTCCGCCAGCTGTGGCAAGAAGCGCATCAGCAAAGCCACCTTCGCCACGATAGGCAGCGTGTACAAGAAGCCCGAAGCCTTCAAGCACTTCCAATACGTGATAGTGGATGAAGCGCACCTTGTCAATGAAAGCCCCGACAGCATGTATATGCAGTTCTTCAAGGCTCTCGGAGGCGTGCGGTGCGTCGGGCTGACCGCCACCCCCTACCGCCTTTACAGCACCTCCGATGGGCAGGGCAACTTCGGCTCAATGCTTCGTTTCCTCACCCGCCTGCAAGGGCGCTTCTTCACCACGATACTCCACTCCACAGAGGTAGGCGAGCTTCTCCACGCTGGCTACCTCGCAAAGACGAACTACTACGCAGTCGACACGATACAGATAGACCGCCTCAAGGTCAATAGCACGGGGCAGGGCTACACCGACAAGAGCATACGAGACGAATATAGGCGCTCGGGCTTCTCGGGCAAGCTCGCCAACGTGGTAGAGCGCCTCCTCTACAACGCCCAGGTGCCACGCAGGGGCATCCTCGTCTTCACGCAGTTCATCGAGGAGAGCGAAGAGCTGATACAGCACTTCCCCGACATCTCTGCGATGGTGACGAGTGAGACCCCGAAGGGAGAGCGTGAGCGCATCCTTGCGGACTTCAAGGCAGGCAAGCTCAAGGTGGTAGCCAACGTAGGCACGCTCACCACGGGCTTTGACTACCCAGAACTTGATACGATTGTGGTAGCCCGCCCCACCCGCTCCCTCTCCCTATGGTATCAGATAGTGGGCAGAGCGATACGCCCCCACGCCAGCAAGCAGGCTTCGTGGGTGGTAGACCTCTGTGGCACGTACCGTCTCTTCGGCAAGGTAGAGGACTTAGAGATGGTAGACACCTCCCCCGACCACAGAGGGCTATGGCAGATACGCTCCAACGGCAGACCCCTGACGAATGTACTTATCCCAGCGAACTAAATAGACGAATGAATATTGCAGACCTAACCACAGAAGAGCGCAGGGTACACCAGCTCACCGCTATGACCAGAGCCAAGGAGGCTCTCGCAGAAGCACACAACACACACCCCAGCAATTGGCTCACGGGGCGAGAGGCTTGTAAGCTTCTCGGAGTCTCAATGCCCACCCTTCTCAAGGGTCGGGCAATGGGCAAGTACCAATTCGTACACTACAACCGCTCTCGCTACTACTATGACAGACGCAGTCTTGAAGCAGTCCTTGGAGCAGAGGGTGCTGGAGGCGATACGTGCGAGGCTTGACGAACTCCAGCGGGCGAAGAGAATACCCCTCATAGTCCGCAAAGAGGAGATACCCGAGGTAGTAGGCTTGTCCTTCCGAGAGGTTAGACCAGCGCTGGTCGCTCTCGTTAGTTCCGGGCAGATACGCTTCGGCAGGACTATCAGCAGTCAGTACTTCACACTCCCCCACCTATGAAGCTCACCAAGGACGAAGTCGCCCTACTTGACAAAGACCCGAAGGGCTTACTCGTCCGAGCTTACAAGCTCCACTACCCAGAGATGAGCACCCGAGAGGTGGCAAAAAGAGTAGGGCTATCCCACACGAAAGTGCATCAGATATTTACAGCTGAATTTACAGCTGAATTTACAGCGAAACCCGCTCCACCAAAGGGCAAACAAGGCACCCCGTTTACAGCTGAATTTACAGCTGAATTTACAGCGGATGGCACCAAGGGCACGAAAAAAGAGCCCACTCTTACAACGCTCCTCAAGCCGATATTTGAGAGCTTCTTCAAGAGCAGGACAAATATGGACTTCGTATGGAGCGCAAAGGAGATGAAGAGCCTAAAGGACTTCGGCGAGAAGCTCAGGGCCTCAATCAAAGCCAAGGGCAACCCACACGAAGACGAGCATATAGAGTCGGCACTCCCGATATTCCTATCCAAGATAGACGACCCGTGGGTGCTATCCCACCTATCCCCCTCCATACTAAACAGCAAGTACAATGAACTCATATCACACATATCCCGACAGCGCACTCTTACCCGAGCAGAAGAGCGACAGCAGGCAGGCAATGCTCTTGAGGCACTCCGAGCTGGGGCTCTGTCTGTGCGCCAGCGATGAGCCAGCCCCGACGCTACCCCAGCTCTCCCGAGCGATGGATGAGGGGCTGGTCCGCTCTCTCTGCCAACTCAAGAGAGACCCCGAGGCACGTGAGCTGATGGAGGCAGAGGTGACGCTGGTAGTCACCGAGCTATGGCTTTGGTTCGGGGCAAACGACAGCAGTGTGCGCCTCGCTCCTCAGCTGGTAAGGCAGATTATCAACACCTACCCCCATATGTACATAGACGACCTGCGCATCTTCGCAGAGAAGGCGAGAGCCTCCAGCTTCGGCAAGGTGTACGGCTCGTTCTCCCCCTCCACGATGATGGAGTGGTTGCGTACCTATTGGAACGACAGACAGCGGGCGATGGAGGAAGAGAGCTACGCCCAGCACATATCTCGGAAAGAGTCGGGCAACTACTCCGCCAGCGCATCAGATAGATACTTTACCAACCTCGCTCACAAGATGACGAAATGAAGCGAACACCTACACAAGACGATATACAGCAGGCGATAGCCTCCAGCAAGACACTCCAGCGAAGCCTCGCAGGGATTATGGCTAAGGCGGTGGCTGACACCTTCGCCAAGCCCACGATGACGCAGAGCAAAGCCTACGCAATGTTCGGGCGTGCAAACATAGAGCGGTGGTGCAAGCTCGGTCTCCTTGAAGCTCGCAGAGCTGAGAGCGGGCGAGTAGCCTACTACACCGCAGACCTAATCAACGCACAAAACAAGAGCTTTTACTGATGGGAGACCGCTGGCATCCAATTACGGAAGAAGAAATAGACTACGCTGTCCAGATGGTGATAGAGGAGGGCATGAAGCCTGCACCCGCTGCGAGAAAGACCGAAGAACGCTTCCGCCTAAACTCTTGGAAGAGCATAGCAAACAAGATAACCAAGGATCTGCGGTACATAGAGTATGTGCAGGGGAAGCCCGAAAGCGCAACCACTATACCTATGTCGGTGCTGGAAGGCGTACGTGAGACCATAGCGAGCAACCCCACGCTATCTATGATAGGTTGCATCCGAAAGTATATGGAGGAGACGGGGTGCCCTTTAAGCGAGGACGCCATCCGAAATAAGTACCGACGAGAGATACTTGACAAAGACCCCAACAGACCCAAGAAGATGAAGACGGGCTGGGACTCCTCCGATTACACCCTCTTCTGGTCGATGGACGAGTGGATACGCAGGGGGCTAATCAAAGCAAAAGAATAGACACACTTAACACACATAAGATATGAATGAACTGAACGTAACGGGGCGAGTGCTCCAAATCCTCCCCCTCCAGCAAGGCACATCCAAAGCGGGCAAGCCTTGGAAGTCCCTTGTGTTCGTCCTTGAAACGGGCGGGCAGTACCCAAAGAAAGTACCCATCAAGCTCTTCGGTGAGAGCGTGGACAAGTTCCCCCTGCAAATCGGGCAAGAGGTAACCGCCTCGCTTGACCTTGACGGGCGAGAATGGGAGGGCAAGTGGTTCCCCGAGATTAAGGCGTGGAATATCGTCTACGCTGGCGCACGGCCCGCCCCAGCCCCCACAGCTACACCTCAGCCAGCCCCAACGGCACAGCCTACCACACCAGCCACACCACAAGAGAGCAGTGAACTGCCATTCTAAGCTATGAGTAATATAACAGCTATACACGGGGATAGCGAGGAGGAAATTCGCAAGATCCCAAGCGGGAGTATCGACATCATATGTATGGATCCTCCCTACCTATACTTGGTGGGCCAGCGTCTGGAGCGCCCCTTTGACGAGCAGGCATTCTTCACCGAGTGCAAGCGAGTGCTAACCAAGGATGGTATGATTATCATGTTTGGTCGTGGCGAGAGCTTCTACCGATGGAACACGATCCTCTCTAGTCTAGGGCTTAAATTCAAGGAGGAGATAGTCTGGAATAAGATATACACGTCGTCCCCATTGCTCAATATCTCCCGCGTACATGAAACGATCTCAATATTTTCTAAGGGGGGGAGCGTTCGGAAGGTAAAGGTGCCCTACCTAGAGATGAAGGGACACGACTTAGATGCGATCGCCACGGACATCAATCGCTTGTGTACTGTATTTGGCAACCCAAAGTCTATGGAAGCCGTAGCAATGTATATAAAGTCTAAGAGCCTTGACTATGGTAAGGTTCGAGAGATCGGTCCAACAGTGTCGTCTCCAATAAAGGCTGTAGATGTATGTGCCGCTTGTGTTCGATCTATGGAGGAGGGGATGGTAGAAAAAACGATCATCAGCCTCGTTAGAGACCACTACAAGACCATCCACCCGACGCAAAAGCCCGTACGCCTCCTAGAGCGCTTGTTAAACCTCTGTAATCCAAAGGGCAAGGATCACGTGCTTGTAGCTGATTTCTTCGCAGGCTCTTTCTCGTGTGCTGAGGCTTGTCACAACCTTGGGCTAGACTTCATCGGGGTAGAGATCGACGAAGAGTATTACAACGCTGGAATGGGAAGGATCAAGAAATTCCAAGAAAGAGACTCTGAGGAGCTTCCGCTCTTTGCAAACGATAGTAACTAACCAATCAAAAAAAACAGAGATATGAACACAACACAATACACCCTCGACATAGAGGGCGCACGCTTGCAGACTATCCCCGACTGATACAAGTGGGGATGCTCCGACACTCAAGCCTACAAGATGCTCGGCAACTGGTGGACAGTGGAGGTTATCAAACACATCTTATCACACATCATCAAATACAACGACTATGACATACATACTTTACAACGCAGACACGCTCAATCGCTACGCCAAGGACTGCCACCAGCGGGCAGTGGCTAAAGGCTTTTGGGACGTGCCTCACTCCATCGGGCATTACCTGATGCTCGCTTTCGGTGAGCTTCACGAGGCGATCGAAGCTGACCGCTTAGGAAAGTGGGCGAAGCTTGACCCCGACACGATAGACACACTTCATCGTATAGAGGGTACTATCTACGTTCAAGAGTTTCTCCGCCTTGTTGAGGGCACCGTGGGATGCGAGATAGCCGACGCAGTGATACGCCTTCTTGACCTGCTGGGGTGGTTGCTCAAAACAAAGCGAACGACCGAGGTACTTACCGAGATCGATCTTAGTAAGGTATACGGCATCCTTGATACACCACACCCAGGAGAGGAGCTAACTCTCCTCCTGCTACGCATAGTGGCGGATACATCAGGGTATTGGCGTTTGGGACTGCTCCGAGAAAAGGGCATCCTCTACGCCATTAAGTCGCTCGAACAACTCTGCGACCGCCTCGGCATCGACCTTATGACGCACATCGACCTCAAGCTGAAATGCAACGAAACACGCCCTGCGAAGCACGGCAAGAAATACTAAGGAATAATGACACGAAACGACATAGTAAAGAGCCTCAAGCCCATAGAGTGGACGTACGAGGATGAAAAACGAACGTACAAGACATTCCCTGGCGCATCGAAACACGGGATATACATGTGCATATCCCCGTTAATAGGGACGCCCAGCCTCTTTCTCCTTTACACGTCATTCGATCGCCCCGCTAGTCCAGATGGTGAGAAATTCTTCAAGTCCGTGGATGAGGCTATGGCAAAGGCGAGAGAAGCCCTAGTTGACTACATATGTAGTCTATTTAATCTTGACTAACAATGACAACGGACAACATCATCGACCTGCTCATCATCGCCTTCGGTATACCATTCGTGTGGGCGCTCGCAGTGACGCTCGAGCTGTGGCACGAACGCAGGGAAAACAGAAAGAATAACGAGGTCACCCGAGAGCAAATAGAGGCACAGCTGAGAGACCTTGTGTGGGTGGACTTCGAGGAGGGAAACCTACGAGCGCAGACGGGGCTTCCCCTCGATGCCTACATCCAAGAGTACGGAGGCAAGTACCTCGCAAGCGGTAGCCGTACATCCTTCGACGAGAATGACATCGCACGGCTTATGCCTACCATCGACGAAGCAAAGAAAGAGCTTAGAGCGTGGCAGGTCGAGCTGGTGTACCGACTATTCAAGCACGACTGACTAAGATGAATATGACAACCGAAACATTCGCCCTCCTCTCCTTTATCGGCTTCCTTGCCCTTGGCGCAGGGTGCGTCACGCTCTTCATCCTTTGGGTGGCTGAGGGGAGGGAGGCGGAAGACCTCAGAAAGTCCAAAGAGGAGCTACGAGATAGTATGGCCAGCTACAACTACCATCTCTACGAACAACTCAGGAGCGCCAAGAGGGAGAATGAAGAGCTGCGTACATATATCTACCGCCAACAGAAGGAACAACAGAAGCAAGACAATGGATAAGCTCACCACGGACTTCATCTCGTTCTTCCTCCCGTATATGGGTGTCATAATCCTCTCTTCGCTTTTCGTATCCTTTGCTCTATCAGAGCACCACATCCTCGCTGCACGCTACTACTACGCAAGGAAGTGGGAGCGACTGGTTGGCGAGTCGATAAGAGAAAAGAATGAGGCGAAGCTGGAGGTAGAATGGCTGACCAAGAAGGTAGCCACCCTCGAGGAGGAGCTGTCCGCCCTCCGTGCAAACTCATCAAAACAGAAATAAAGATATGAACAGAGAACAAAAAGAGAGACTGACAGCGTGGTGCCTCAACCTGTTTGTCACCTATCGTGTCGACTTCTTCCGAGGATTAGTGCTATCGGACACGGTGAACTTCTTTAACATGGAAGACCCAGACCGAATAGAGGTAGCGATAGAGAGCTGCCGCGGAGCCGACAACCTCGGATTTGCGCCCGATCAGAAGGACTACACCGAGCTACTCAGAGAACTACGGGAGATAGCGAAGGAAGTGCCTCTAAGCGACACCGCACAGAGCGCCATTACCTACGTCTTCGGTGGCGAGTGGGAGGAAGCGATAGAAGCCCTCGACAAGCTAAGGAACGAACGCAACGAACAGAACTAACCACGAGTGCGCCCTGCCTGCTCCCATAATGGGCAGCCGCTGTCCTATCCGAAGTCGTTAGGGCAAGCGAAGAAAAAGCAGGGCGCACTCTCTATCAACACAACGACATGAAGAGGCAATACCCACTAAAGAGAGGTGCTAAAGGATGCTCCCTTTGGTACTACAGGGGCTATGTTATAAAGGGCTTCCGTCACTGCCGAGGGCAAGGACTCACCGAGAACCCAAATATGACCCCCTATGAAATATACAAGTCGCAAGAGGACTATGATAGGGGCGACCTCGACGACTTAGCTTCTGGTCTTAAACACGCAATACAACTCGTCGATAAGGCCATAGAGAAGGAGCAGGCACGAGCAAAGAGAACAGACATCACACTATAACGCAACGAACTATGACACGCGAAGAACTACTGAAACACCTCCGACCGCTCGAGTGGAGGAAGCTGTCGGGCATCCTTAGAACGACCTACAAAGCAGACCAATTCATAGACGGGGAGGCGTTCATCAGCGAGGTGTACCCGAAGTGGACTACCTCGTTTGACAACGTGGAGTACAATACGCTCGACGAAGCTAAGCAGGCTGCCGAGGAGTACCGAAAGAACAAGATACTATCACACTTTAATATCGAATAGAAATGACATGAGAAGGCAGAAGATAGCTGACGAGTTACGCCCTATTCAATGGTGGAAAGACGATGACGACCTCCTAATAGCGGAAGTAGGGCTAAAGTACAAGATCTTCATCCGAAAGGAGGGGAATGGTTTTGTCGTGTTCAGCTCGACAGATGACGGGTTCACGGATGGGTTCAGGGTGTATTGCGATACACTTAAGGACGCTAAAGTTGAAGCCCGAATATACCAAGTGGAGAAAGTACGTAGTATGTTCATAAACAACAAGAAATGACACGCGAAGAAGTAAAAGCGCAGCTGGCTAAATGCCCGCTGGAGTGGAAGGAAGACGATGGCAGGCCTGTCTACGGCTTACACTCAAGAGTGACGCTGATAGATGGTGAAGATGGAGACGAAGATGCGTACGACGCACTCCGCATCGACTTCCAGATAGACGTAAACAAGGCGAATAGCTCCTGTAGCGTCGACGTTAGCGCACACGGGAGGTGGGAGTTTGGGAGCTACGAACTTGCCAGATCCACAGGCTATATCATCCCACTCGAGGTACTCAAGGGAAAAGCTGAGGAACGCCGACTATCTATGGCCTGCCGACTGCTCGGCATTAAAGACTAACTAAAATGACACGAGAAGAAGTAAGGCAACAGCTGGCGAAGAACCCGCTGGAGTGGGAGGAAGATATCGAGGGAATACTTACCGCTAAGGTATGCACTCTTGATAGAAATGTCTGTATAACCTACCGCTTAATCGAAGATGACGTGTATATAAAAGCAGCTAATGACAGTGGTCGCTTCGTTGGCGAGTTCCTCGGTGTGGAAGGTGGAGAGAAGGCGCTCAAAGCCATAGCCGAAGCCCACCGCCTCGACCTCATCTGCCGAATGCTCGGAGTCAAGGAGTAACCTCAAGGAGTAGTACCACGAACTCAAGGAGTAAAATTCAAGGAGTAAAGGGGCGCAATAGGTTAACGAACCGCCTCTTTGCTTAACATATCCACACCAATAGGTTAACGAAAACGCAAATACTTAACAGATGGAACAGAAACAGCCACGGATAAAGTGGACTTACGACCCCGAGACAAACGAGCTGATGGGGGTTGCTGATAATGGCGTGCGCTTCAAGATTGTCACCCGACAAAACGGAACGCATTCATATTGCGACCACAGCGTAATAGAGGAGGACGAGAAGCCGATAATACACAAGGTAGCTGGATCTTTAGGCGAACTCGACATACAAGTGCATGCGCGAGAGTGTGAAGGGTATCTTGAGGAGCTCGGCCATAAGAATACCATATCACAAAACGAGCTACACCGAATATGCCACGAGGTGAAGGTGGTTCCCCTTAGTGCTGTCCTATCCTCCGATGTGTGTCGGGCTTCTATGTCTGCCTTGGCTAAGTCCATACAAAGCTACAAGAAGCGACAACTAACAACTAACTACAAGAACGTACTTGATACACAGGTAGGCGGTACGCACTACACCGACATGAAGACGCAACCGCTGGATCTCATTGTGGGTCTCGGTCTTAGCTTCCTACAAGGGAACGCAATCAAATACCTCTCAAGGTATCCGCGCAAGGGAGGGGTGTCGGACCTTCTAAAAGCCCGTGACTATTGCATGAAGGCTCGCGCTCTGCTTGACAGCAAGCCAACTACGGAGTACAATCAAACACAAGCTACACGTGCGGTAGATGCGTACTGCGAGGCAAACGGCATAGTGGGCGATGTGCGGGAGGCCATTCTAAGTATTGTTCTCTTAGACTGGTGCAAAGCCATCTACTCAATCGACAAGATAGCCGACGACTACAGATACTACCTTATAAAAGAGTATGGCACTGGGGATGGCATCATCAGAGGCGAGTTCTTTAAAGCCCCTAATGGAGATATTGCACTCGGTTGCACGTTCGACGATATAGGGCAGTTCAGGATAGTAAAGTCGGGAAATATGTACCACGTGGTCCACATCTGTAGACATGAACACATCTGCGGAGGGTACTACAAGACGCTGGAGGACGCAAAGTACAGGGCAGTTCGCCTCCGTGAGGGAGCTATTGAGAACTCAATCCGCGCGCTTACGATGGACTTAGAGCATTCAAAGTCCAAGTATCACATCAACCGACCAGACTAACTACACAGCCTATGCGGAAAACTACCACCTCCAAGAAGCGGAGAGAGCCGAAGCCCGACCCGTACGACCTATTCGTCTTCCTTTGCCGAAGCTACCTCAAGGAGGAGTGCGTCCGAGAGCTTCGGTTTCACCCCGTGAGGAGGTGGCGCTTTGACTACGCCATCCCCTCTCATAAGATAGCCATCGAGGTAGAGGGTGGCGTGTGGACACAGGGACGGCATACCCGCCCCAAGGGCTTCCTCGGAGACATGGAGAAGTACAATACCGCCACCGCTCTCGGCTGGCGTGTCCTCCGTGTCACACCCGAAGCCCTCGCCACAGGGGCTACGCTCGACCTCATCAAGCAGACCATCAGAACAACTCAGCAGACAAGCGAATGAATACCACCGAGAAGCTCACATTGTCGGAAGCGGTCAAGAGGGCATACTCCACCCTCCCCGACTACATGAACAAGTACCTCGCCCGTGACCTCGTCATCACGGGGGTAATACTGCACACGCACCCCAAGTGCATAGAGAGGCGAGAGCGACTGCCCCGCCACTTCGCAGCGGCTCTATCCCGAGAGTTGCAGATGAACCGCAGTCAGCTCTCACGCTCTATACCTGCGCTCATCGTGCGCTACAATACCTGCCCCGAGGACAAGAGGGCGGTGGTGGGTATCCTGGACAGCCTCAGAGATAGCACCTGAGCCCTGGGGTGAGATTTTCAAGGCTTTCACTCACACTCCGTAGTTAGTGAAACTCAACGCATAACCAAGAAACACTAATCATACAATACTGCTATATATAAGCGGTACTATTCGTGGTGTGAAATTATTTTCACTTAAAATTTGGTAGTGTGAAAAACTTGTCTTACCTTTGTAGTGTGAGAGAGCAAGAGATGCAATCCACACGTAACGTAAAAGACAAAAGACAATGTTCAAGAAAATCAATGGTCGTGGTTTCGACGTAATCGAGGTAAGAGGGTTTGAGTTCACCATGGGTGGGCAATGGCGTGAGAATATGAGATGCCTGAGCCTGGGTGAAGTATCAAGAGAAGAGGGTATCTCTATCATCAAAGAAGCCCTCGAGACATTTGTGAGAGAACTGCCAGGTCGTGGTGAATGGCGTATTGAGGCGTTCGACAACCAAGACGTGTGCTATGAAGCCTGGCTGAAAGAAGAGGGCGACAAGACTTACAACGTGTGCATAGATGGCGAGGTCGTTGCCGTAGAAGACGCAACCCCTCTCAATGATCTAATCGTGAGCCTTATTGGCGAGTTAGCAGAAGAGTAAGAAATCGCCCGGGGGTGGCGGTGGTCAGCCCCGGGCTTTCAAAAGCACCAGTATAGACAACAGCAACAACATACAGCTATGAAGACCTACTACTACAACGTAAAGGGCGGTGTAACGCCAGCAGACCACGACATTAAGCACGCCGTCAATTGGTGTGATGGTGATAGCTTTGGCTACGACATCGCAAGCGCTCGCCTTGAGATTAGCAACCCAAAGGCTTACGACGACTACCTCACCGACATCAGCGGTCACTACGTAGAGGGCGTGGCAGACATCCACGAGGCACACGACTATCTGATAGACCTTGTCCAGGCTATGCTCGCAGAGCTTATGGCTAAGAGCTACGGACCAGCTATTGACCTCGGGGTGATGAGTGCAACTATCGATGAGCGCTATGCAGATGGCACGCTGGTCGTCTACTCGGCATACTACTACATCAGCGACGGCGACATCAGCGTGCATGTAGACGCCTACGGGCGAGCCGAGGGCAACGTAGTGAGTGCCGAAGCGCTGCGACAGATGGTTTGCGTCACGCCACCAGTGGACGAAAACTAACAACACGAGGGGGCGGGTAATCCTGCCCCCTTCGTCGTTTCAAAGAAAATAGTAACATATTGGATTTTAGGCATAAAACCAATTTCGCATTAGCTAACTTTACAACATACAAGATTAAGAGCATGAACTATTCAGATCGCATGAAAGCCTACATGGCTGAAAATGGCATCGACGCTAAGGGTGTCGTCTACCTCACCATCGCACGTGAGCCACTCGAGCGCATCGTCTCGGGCGACAAGACGGTAGAATTCCGTGACCTCTCAGACCACTACCTCAAGAAGATCTTCAAGGTAGAGGGCGACGCTGTGGTAGGCGTGAAGCCCTTTACACACGTCCTCTTTCAAGCTGGCTACTCGGCTACCTCGCCCCGTGCGCTGGTAGAGTTTGCAGGCGCAGGCACGAAAGAAGCCGATCAGAAGAGCCCTCTCACCGAGAGAGGCAATCGGGTCTATGCAGAGGCAGAGAGAGAGGGCTTCACAGAGGACGATGAGTGGCTGGGCATAGAGCTTGGCAAGGTGTGCGTCGTCGAAAACTTCTAAGGCACTAACCGCAGCGCATAGTCACAAGGGCTGTGCGTATCATCATAACCAACTTAACTACTTACATTATGGCTGTAGAAAAAGCCCCAAGGGCTACGTTCAAAGAGCGAAAGAGATCAGCCTTCACCTCTAAAACGAGAGAAAAGGCTATTGCGTCGGCTCGAGCTAACAGCGGTGGCGGGGTCAAGGACTTTCGTAAGAAGCTCGGCGCATACGACGGTGTGAAGCGAGAGAATAAGGCGATCAAGCGACTGCAAGCTCAGCGCCCTGGTCTTTGGACGAGTGAGGCACGAAAGATCCACCGACGAGCCAACGCACGTGCCGTTAGAGCCCTCAGAGCGTCAGCATACTAACTATGCGCCTCGCTATTGAGTGCATACGACAGATAGCGTCCAAGTCGGACAAGGTGATACTATTCCACTCGGCAACGGGTAAGGATAGTATCGCCTTGCTCGATTTATGCTACCCCTACTTCAAAGAGATCGTGTGCGTCTACATGTACATGGTTGAGGGCTTAGAGCATATAGACAAGTACATCATCTGGGCGAAGCAGAAGTACCCCAAGGCTCGCTTTATCTCAGTCCCGCACTACGCCCTCACTCAATATATCAAGGACGGGGCGTTCGGCTGTGAGCAAGACCCCAAGCAGCGCATCAAGAGGCTCAGCGACATCACCGAGGACGTGCGAGCTATGACGGGCATAGATTGGGCTATCTACGGCTTCAAGCAGACGGACAGCCTCAACAGGTGCATAATGCTGCGTACCTACAAGGAGCAGATGATCAACGAGGCTACCCGCAAAGCCTACCCCCTCTCGCACTACACGAACAAGGACGTAGATGCGTACATAAAGCACAAGAGGCTCATACCTTCGCTCAAGTACGGCAAGGGTCAGAGCCAAGGCACGGACGTATCGAACATCCCGTTCCTGCTGTTCTGCCGAGATAAGTACCCGCAAGACCTCGAGAGGGTGATAGCACGCTTCCCCGAAGTAGAGAAGATACTATTTGACTACCTTAACTACGACCCCAAGTATGACCAAGGCGATTAAGCAAGCCCCAGCCCGTGAGGTGATGCGCTCAGAGATACACTTCGCCTCCTACAACCCCCGTAAGCTCACAGAGGACGCACGCAAGCGCCTCAAAGCAAACCTCAAGCGAGTAGGATTAGCAGGGGGCATCGTGTGGAACGAAGACACGGGCAACCTCGTATCAGGGCATCAGCGACTCTCTATCCTTGACGAGATACAGCGCTACGACCCCGAGACGAACGAGAACGACTACCCCATAAGAGTAGAGGTACTGCACCTCACAGACAAGGAAGAGAAGGAGCAGAACATCTTCATGAACTCTACCACCGCCCAGGGTGAGTTCGATAGCGACCTACTCGCAAAGATGCTCCCAGAGATAGACATAGACCTCGCAGGTCTCGATAGCTCGGACATCAGCATTCTAATGGCTGAGACATCGGCATTCGACATCACAGACTACCACCAAGCCTCATCACAAGGCTTCACAAGTGTGACAACGCCCCTCTCAGACGAAGAGAGACAAGCACGCAAGGAACACGTCAAAGAGGTAAGAGCGCAGACGGCAGGTAAGATGGAAGGTGAGTACTACGAGGGCGAAGCCTATGTAACACTCTCCTTTCAGAGCTACGCCAATAAGCTCTACTTTATGGAAATGCTCCAGCACGCCCTACCCGACCAAGGTATCAACCCCTCGGACAAGTACCTCAAGGGCGAGGCGGTACACGAACTAATAGCAGGATAGGGATATGGCTAAGAAGGCAACGAAGAAGGAGGAGGCAAAGACGAACACTCGCGCACGCCCGAAGGGTGCAGGACGAAAGAAGCCCGATATGCCTCCCATAGATGATATCCGCAGGCTCGCAGATGCCACCTTGGGCAATAAGAGCAAGGTGGCCGAAATGCTCGGTGTGACGCGTTACCGCTTCCTCCAGTGGGAAAAGGAAGAGTCAGATATAAGAGATATATTCCACAATCAGTGGGGGCGTAGGCTTGATATATACCTCGATACCGCACATATCCTCGCTGTTGGACAGACGGGTACAGACGAGAATGGGAAAACGATCTACACCGTACCTCCCGACCCTAATATGCTCCGCTTTATGATAGAAAAGTTCGGGAAGATGGAGGGCTTCGGGCAAGAAGTGTCTGTGAACGTCAGTGGAGATATGAAGGTGGGCGTGTCTATCGAAAAGTGGCTAAAAAATAATACCGAGTAGCGATGGCCGTAGAGAGGGAGACTAATACCCCTGTACACTCCGTCTACCACCCGCTCTACAAGAACAAGGATAAGTTCATTGTGCTTATCACGGGCGGACGAGGCTCGGGGAAGAGCTTTGAGGTGGCTCGCTTCCTCGAGCGCCTCACGTTTGAGAAGAACCGCAAGATCCTCTTCACCCGCTACACGCTGGTATCAGCAAGCAAGTCCATTATCCCCGAGGTGGAGGACAAGATAGAGCGAGACGGCACGCAGGAGTACTTCAAGGTGACGAAAGACCGCATCATCAATAAGTACACGGGCAGTGAGCTTATGTTTATGGGTATCCTCGCCTCCTCGGGCAATCAGACGGCAAAGCTCAAGAGTATCCAGGGCGTGTCGGTGTTCGTGTGTGACGAGGCGGAGGAATGGCGAAGTGAAGAGGACTATGATAAGATGGTGCTCTCCATCCGTACTAAGGGGGTGCAGAATATGGTCATCGTCGTGATGAACCCCGCCAGCACCTCCCACTTCGTCTATCAGAAGTACATCAAGGACACGCACCGCATAGAGGTGATAGATGGGGTTCCCGTGCAGATAAGCACGCACCCCAACGTACTACACATCCATACCACCTACCTTGACAACTTAGAATACCTCTCTCGGGAGTTCGTGAGCGAGATTGAGGACATCAAGGCGAACAACCCCGAGAAGTACCAACGTATCGTCATCGGGAAGTGGTCAGAGATGAACGAGGGGGCTATCTTCAAGAAATACTCCGTGGTGGACTCTATGCCCCACTTCGTACAGCGTTGCGGGCTGGGGCTGGACTTCGGATATACCAACGACCCCACCGCAGGTATCTTCTGCGGTGTGTATGGCAATACGCTCTACCTTGACGAGATATGCTACAACACGCATATGGGGAGCGGTGACATCATCAAGACGCTCCGCCAATACTCCAGCTTCGACATCACGGCAGACTCTG
>ERZ773073.449-NODE-449-length-21285-cov-13.110692_pt1 | contig 21285 bp, 21 predicted proteins | sample MGYA00580616_ERZ773073 | MGnify/ENA primary metagenome ERZ773073 (study PRJEB29015, sample SAMEA2737960) | human oral metagenome | biome: human oral; feature: human-associated habitat; material: dental | place: China | collected 2131 ...
TCCCTGGCCCGGGCCTCCAGCGGATCCGCATCGGCGATGTCTCTGAATGCGGCGTCTCCTGAGGGAGAGTTGAATCGGTCTACGATTCCGAGTCTACCGCTCGGTTCCTGAGCGCTTCCTGGGTCTCTCAGCGTCTCAGGCGCCCTGTGCCGACCGCGCCGGCGGGCCGCCGCCGGCTGGGTCGACGACACCGGTATCGCGACGGCGCTCCACGCCGACGACGGCTGAGCAGGGTATGACGCGGCGCCTGGTTCCTTCATCCTGCTCTTCATGTCCGTGATCCGATCGTGCAGCGTCTGGTGGTCCGCCCACGCCGTCGCGCTTAGGTTTCGCAGCGCCTCCTGCGTGCCACGTACGTCGTCTCGAAGGCCGTCGATCTGCGCCTCCGAGCGCCGGTCCCGCGCCTCCCGATCCATCGACTCGCGGGCCATCTCCGCCGCCACCTCGTCGAACCGCTGGCGCATCTGCGCTCCCTGCTGCTCCACCGTGGTAGTGAGAGCGGCCACCTGCTCGGACAGGACGTCAACGTCCTCGCGGAAGTTCGTCTTGTGGCTGTTCTTGACCTGGTGCTTCGTCGCCGACACGTCGTCGTGGATGGTCGACAACTGCTCCTTCAGGTTCTTCTGCATCACCTGCAGCCTCACCGCCACGACGCCGAGGAGGGGGACCAGTACCCCCACGGCGGCCGTCAGCACCTCCGGCGTCGTCAGTACCTCGATCACGCGCCCGTGCCCTCCCACTGATGCGGCGACGGCACCGCCGGTGATGAACACCGACGGCACCGCCACTGCTAGTACGCCCGACATCAGACCTTGGCCTGCGGGTAGTCGGCCAGCGTCTCGCCACCGGGGGTAACGATGCCCGCCCACTCAATGACGGACACGCCATTGATCTTGATGGCGGACAGGACCTGGAACGAGGCCCACGCGAATCCGAGGATCTGCGTGGTCCACTGGACCAGATGAGCCCAGTTGGCCGGGTACTTCCCGACCAGCCAGATGGCGACGGCGCCGAGGACGCCGACGGCGGCCACCATCGCGATCCGGTGGCCCTTCTTCAGGGTCGGCTTGTCGAGCGCGGCCTGGATCAGCGGCCACACGACCCCGATCACCACGGTGGTGACGAAGGGGTGTGTGATGATCTGATTCATAGGTTCTCCTTGTCTAGACACGAAGACGGGCAGGTTCATACCTGCCCGTCTCCAAGCGTACTCCAAGGTACCCGTAAGGCGCGCGTGCTACGCCCACAGTCTCCCGGAGTAGGCGTACGAGGCGTTCAGCGCCATCTGAAGCGCCTTGACCGTGGCCTCGCCGGCGTCGCCGTCGATCCAGTCACCGAAGCCCCAGCCGGCCGGGACGCCCGGCTTGCCCCACGCCAGCACAAGGTACTGGAAGGCTCGCCACGTGTCCGGCCCGAGTTCCCCATCGACCACGAGGGCCGAGGAGCCGTTGTTCAGCGCCGCCTGGCTCGCAGCGGGGACCGCAGCGTTCAGGAACTGCTGGAACTTCTCGACGGCCGGCGAGCCGTCCTCGTCGAGTTCGCCGTCGATGGCGGTCCCCATCACCTGCTGGAAGCGGGCGATCGTGGCCGGACCGAATCCGCCGTCCACGGTCAGTTCGGCCTGGCCGTCAACGGCCTTGCCGCCGGTGTACGGCTTGGCCTCGGGCTCGGTGGGGGCCGGGGCGGACGCTCCCGAGTAGTCCGGCCGGATGATGGCGCATACGTCCTCGACGTCGCGGACACGCTGGTAGACGCCTCCGCCGTTGGACTGGGAGCCGCCCCAGCCCGAGGACGTGTTGCCCTCGATCGTGTCGTAGACGCCGCCGCCCCGGTACTTGATGACGAAGCCGATGTGATCGGCCACGCCGTCGCCGTCCCAGTCGAAGCAGATCAGGTCGCCGGGCTCGGCGTCATCGAAGTCAACGAGCCGGCCGCGGGCCCGGGCGGCGCTGATGCCGGCCGGGACGTAGGCGAAGGCGCCGCCAGGAGGCGCCATGCCCCACTGTGCGAGCACCCACGAGGTGAACATCGCGCAGAACGGGACGCCGGAGGCGCCGAAGTACGGACCGTGGTCCTGGGCGTACCAGCGACCATACTTCGAGCCCTCCTCAGGGTCGTCCCAGCGGGTGTAGCCGAGTTCGCCGGCGGCGGTTGCGAGTACCTGCTGTGCTGTTGCCATCAGAACACCAACTCACACGGCTGGTCCACGTCGGCTGGGGTGTCATCCGCTGGCGGCATGGTCGCCACCAGTTTCTCCTCGATGGTGGTTGGCTCCATCATTCTCCCTTCGGGGACGCGGCGGCTGCGAGACGGGCCTCCAGGTCCGCGCAGCGCGCCTCTGCTATGACCGCGCGCTGAGTCAGTCGCGCGATCTCGGCCGACAGGCCGCTTATCACTGCCAGAGCGTTGACCTGCTCGTCGGTCTGCGCAGCAGTCGTGGTGTCATTCACTGGTCGTATCCTTCCGGTTTGGTGGCGGGTCCGTACAGGCCGCCGCCCATGGACATGTCGCCGGAGAGTCCGCTGCCGCCAGGCTCCCAGCCCTGGGCGCTGCCGTCGTTAGGGGACGGCGGTCCTAGGTGCCACGGCGACTCCCGAGCATAGTCTCGCATGATGGGCTCCCCATTCTCGGCGATCTCATGGTCAATCATGCGAGCACCTTTTACCAGCACGGCCACAGTTGCGCTAGGGGCGCCGGTGACGTCCACGTGCCAATCCTCAGGGTTGGATCGGTCCAGTACGGCGCGAGCGCCGTCGCTGGCGAGAACGATCCATGGCGCCTTTGCGGAGGCAATCCGAGGAACGTAGTCCGGCAGATCCCACCGGGCGCGCCCCTCGGCGTCGAGTTCGATGTTCTCCCAGTACTCGATCCCGTCGTACGGAGACTCAGTGCAGGCGTGCTCCAGCCACAGCCCACCACGCTGGGCTGTCAAGCCGGGCACTCTCATGGAGAAGTTCTTGGTCCCGGTGATGTGCACCCCGTTGTTCGCGATCCACACCTGGTTCTGACCACCGAACTGCATCGTCGTGGTGTTCTTGTCGGCCCAGATCCTCGCCTCCCCCTCGCCAATCGTGCGGATTTGAAGTTCATTCCTACCAACGTACAGCCTTGGCTTGTTGTCACTCTTCGTTCCGAACGAGAACCCCTGGTTGTTCATCCACCAGTACACGTCCTGCGCCTGAAGGTTCAGCCCCAGGTTGTTGAACGAGAACGAGCAGCCGCCGCCAGCAGGGGTGTACATGGAGATGGCGCTGGTTCCCACCGTTATGTACGGCGACTCTCGGCCCAGCCTCTTCGGGTACGGCCCCTGGATTCTCAGGGACGGGTCTCCGGTGGACGCCTTGTTCAGCGAGATCGTCCCGTCCCACCAGTCGTCCTGCAGCGAGTTGAACGCCAGGCCGCAGCCGTGCCTGTACCCGTTGTACTCGTCCAGGCCGTTCTCGCGCGAGATGATGTCGTTGAACCACACCTCCGACCAGGTGTCCCGACGGCCGATGCGGCCGCTGATACTGATATCGCCCGTCTGGGCGTTGACGTCCATCGCCTTCCAGCCGTTCGAGGCGTACACCTGGATACCGCCGCTGGAGATCTTGATCCCACGGTTAGCCGCACGCTCCGACTGGATCGTCGCGCCGGTGATGACCTGCCCGTCCACGGCACCGGCCTGCAACTCGTTCGCAGTGATCGAGTTGGCGGCGATCATACCGGCCTTGATCTGCTCGAACTCTCCCTCCGGGGCAGAGACGATGCGGGCCCACACGTGCTTCGCCGTTAGGTCAACGAACGACGCGTTCCCCGTCACCGTCAACTGGTCTGTGGTCAGTTGCAGGAACCTGCCGGTGTCAGCGGCGATCTTCCGTGCGGCCAGTTCGTTGATCGACGCGGAGCCAGCCGTCAGCCGGCCGACGTCGAGGTTCGAGATCTGCTCGCCGGAGACCTGCATCCGCTCCCAGGCCGAGCCCGTCCACTTCCACTCGGCCACGATGTTCAGCGTCTGTGGGTCCTGGATGCGGCAGGTGTCACCGATCGCCTTGCCGTCGAAGTCCGGCCGGTCGGTCGCGTTACCGCGCTGGTAGTAGACCGTCCCAAACACCGTCGAGGCCCGCTGGACGGCGGTCTCGACGGCCGACTGCGCGAGCGCTGCTGCGGCTTTCTGGTACGGGGAATCCACCTCCACCCACTCCCAGCCCTTGTGGGAGTGGACGGTGGTGTTCCCGTTCGCGTAGCGGTCGTATGACGGCGTCGTCGCGGCGCCGGGGAACGTGGCCGGACCCGGCCACTGGATGTACTCGTCCTTGATCTCGGCCACGGGTCACCTCACTTCGCGCGCATGAGGTAGTTCGCGACCGACCCGCGGGGGAAGATCTGCATCTGCGTCTGCCCGCCGGACTCGATGGCGATCGGTGACCTGTCGCTGGCGTTCAGCCCCGTCGAGGTCAGGTAGGTGTAGCCGCTGGTGCCGATGCCGATGTCCTGGTTCGCGGTGCGAGCCTGGAACCGCGAGTTCGGGTTGCTCTTCTCTCCGATCTCGTGCGAGTGCGGCGGCATCTCGGACTTCGAGATCGTGTGCTCGAACTCGCCGACGGAGGTACCGAGGTTCATCGTGCGGCCGGCGTAGCCGTAGCCGTAGATGACCTGCCCGCGGATGTCGGGCAGGTTGAACGTCGTCCGACCGTCGCCGGCGCCCGAGCGGGTACCGATGACAGCGAACAACTCGGCGTAGGTGGTGCGGCTGACCGCCTGGCCGTTGCAGACCAGCCAGCCATCGGCCTGGTTCGAGCCGTAGAACGGGATCACGCCGCCGATCGGGATGATGAACTTCAGCAGCGCCTGAATCTGCGCCACCTGCTGCTGAACGGCGGTAAGCGCCGACGCCGGGGCCGCGGCCCCCGCCTTCGAGTTGGCGGTGTCGGCGACCGAGGCGGCCGCCGCCAGCCCGTTCTCGATCTTGGTCAGCGCCGAGGCGGTGATCGGCGTACGGCCGTCTGGGCCGTCCTTCCACACGTTCGGGGTGTAGGGCATGGGGTCAGTCTCCTTGCTTCTTCAGGACGAAGATGCGGGCGTCAGGCGACACCCACTGCGTCTTGTCTACCACGCCCTCGTCGGGCGGGTACGGGCCGGTCTTAACGAGGTCGAGGGCGACCTGCGTCATGTCATCCGTCAGTTTCTTCATCTCCTTCAGCGTCTCCGCCCGAGCGGCCCGCTGAAGAGCGTCACCGGCGGCCAGTTTCTCCTCGACCTTCCGCGCGATCGCCTCGGTGTCGATGTTCTGCTCCAGCGTGACCCGAGCACCTGCCGACCACGCGGACTTGTTGCCCGAGTTGTCGACGTTGCGCAGTGCCACCTCCCACTCCCGGATCTCCAGGCCGGCGATATTGGTCCGCTGGACCGGCTTGGGCATCTGGGTCAGCGCCGCCGATGGGGTCTGCCCTGGAACGTAGACCGCCACCTCGGTGTGCGAGTAGTCCGCCGGCATGTTCTGCCCGGCGTCTCCGAGGCCGTTCCACACGACGTTCATCACTCCGAGCGTCTGCCCGACCTGGGGCTTGGACGGCCGGGGCGGCGGCGTCGTGTCAGTGGCCGTCCGGTGCTCGACCTCGGCCGACCACGCTCCGCCACCGTCGGGGGAGACGGCTCGGACGGAGAACGCGTACCGGGTCCCTACGCCGAGCCCGCCGATCTGGGCCGAGGTGCCCTGAGGGACCGGGTACAGCGGCCCGCGGGCCGACGGCAACTGGCGGTAGGCGATCTCGTAGCCGTTGACGTCCACGGCCACGCCATCCTTGTCGGTGGACACCTCGGACCATCCGAGGGTGACGGTGGCTCGGGCCGTACCGTCATCGCGGATGACGGCGACCGAGTTGATCACCAGCCCCTCAGGGGCGCGAGGCAGGTGCTTGGCCGACGGCGTGTCGGGGCGGACCAGGTTGCCCGCCGACGACGCGGCGCCGGTGATACCCTTCTGCTGCTTCACGATGCGGCTCAGGATGTCGTCGAGCGCCGTGCCGAAGGTCGTGTGGCCTGAGACTCGTCCCTTCTCGGTCACCGAGACGGACGTCTGTACGATGCGCATCCGCTCCAGCGTGCCGTAGGTCCGCTCAACGCGGATCCAGTCTCCCGGCTGGTAGTCACGGTAGGGGAGCCACCGGATGGACGCCGCCTCCCACTCGCGCTTGACCTCCTCCTGGGCGTTCGCACCGGACGCGAGGGTCGCGCGGGCCACGTTGCGAGCCGTGTCCTCCAACTCGACGCCTCCGGCCTCCACCACCTTCTCGGTGCGAGGCAGGCCAGCCGGCGCCTCCTTGTTCTCGAACACCCACGACTTGCCCTCCTCACCCTTCACGAGAACGTGGGTGCACAGGTCCGACCAGTCCCGCTTCTCCGGCGCTCGGGTGTTCCCGTCGAGCCGCCAGATCACGTCCTGGTTGTCCCGTCCGAGAGCGCCGTCCGAGTTGTAGACCTGGAGGGTCCGGCCCTGCCACCGGTAGTCGATCATGCCCATGTTCATGAGCGCCTTCAGCACCTGCAGCAGGGTCGCCGACGGGTCGAACGCGAGGGTGGTGATCGACGCCCACGCCTGACCGGCGGAATCCAGCGAGGCGCTGAAGTCCATGCGCAGGTCCTTGCCCCAGCCGCGCTTCGAGGCAGCGTCCCACAGGGTCTTCAGGATCGACCCCGCGTTCTTGCTGTTGAACTTGTACTTGCCGTCCTTCGCCTTCGCCTCCTTCGGGACATCCCACACGAGCGCCTGCTCCATACGGTTCCCGATATGGATCAGTTCCACGTTGCGGTTGTCCGAGCCGTCCCCGAGCGGGTCCCACTCAGAGGACTGGCTGATGAACCGCGCGTTCGGCGGCTCGACCCAGCGCTGGCCGTCGTAGGACAACTCGATGGCGATCTCCGCCGACCGGTCCAGCAGGAGCCCGCGCACGCCGAGGTCGTTTGCCGGGTAGGACAGCGTCAGCGTCGGCGTGTCGAGCCGTGGGGCCGTCCACGTGCCGGCCATGACATCGGGCAGCACCCCGAGGCGGCCGCCGGCGACCTCGTAGAGGACGTAGCGCATGGCGAGCCCGACGGGGAAGTCGGGGTTAGCGACATTCGACATCAGTAGGCCCTCCTCGCCCGCACGTAGCCCGACCCACCTGTCACGGTGAGCCTGACCTGCCCGTCGGCGTCCGGCACCATCCTGAACCCGCCGGCGGACATGCTGATTTGCCCACTGACGTTCACAGCGGTGTCCAGGATGGTCCAGTCGGTCGAGGTCTGCCGGAAGGCAGCGTAGCCCTGGACATCGACGATGATCCGGTCGGCGGCCGCCGGGACGGCGCTGCCCTTCCAGGTCAGTGTCGAGCCGCTGGTGACGTCCTTGATGACCATCTCGTTCGCCGACGGAGCGAGCATAAGCGTAGCGTCCACGATGGGCGCCGTCCCGCCATCAAGCCGCTTCGTGTCTGTCAGTTCCTGAACGGTCGGCTGCGGGTCGTGCCACATGCCGTCGGGGATCTCGTAGGTGACCGCGAGCGCCACCGTCAGGGCCTCCGGGTCGAACTCCGGCTCGACGGTACCCTTCAGTCGGACCTCGGCGACACGCAGCGTGCCACCGTCGGGGACGAACCCGAGGACCGGCAGCCGGCCGAGGACGTTGAGCCGGTTCATCAGGGCGCGCAGGTTCGCGTCCAGGTCCGTCAGGGACCCTTTGCAGCGGCTCACTCCGCCGTCGGACCAGGAAAACACGCGGAACTTCAGCAGGACCGTCTGGACGTCTGTCACGGTCGCAGGGATCGCGAGGACGCCGAACCGGCCTGGGACGTCTACTGAGGTCCGGCGCGGCTCTCCCCAGGTCGGGAGCGCGGTTCCGTGCTCCAGCACCCACCGGCCACGGGGGTCGTCGAGGTCCTTGCCGTCGAGGGTGTACATGCTCATGGACGCATTCTCTCACTCTCTGAGACGCCCGTGGCCGCCATGTGGCGGCCACGGTGGGTGATTGGGTAGGTGTCAGACGATGGCCGCCAGGCGGATGCCCTGCGCCACCTCGTCGCGCGTGGCGCTGTCGGGGCGGGCCTGCGGGTAGTGGTTCGTGATGTTCACCGTCGGTGAGAACCGGCTGGGGCCCGCGGTCGGGGCTAACGAGCCGGTCGAGGAGGAGGGCCGGCCGGCGCGGGCGTTCACCTCGACAGGCGCCTGGTAGGTCCGCTGAAGGTCGGCGATGCCGTTGACCTTCAGCCCGGCGTCCACCGTCGGAGCGAGGGTCTTCGTGAACCCTTGCAGCGACTTCTTTACGGCCGGGTAGGACTTCTCCATCGCGTCCTGGAAGCCTCCGATCACCAGCCGACCGGCCGGCGTCAGGATCTTCTTGTCGGTGTCCTCGGGGCCCTTCCACGAGGGGAGGTACGAGGTCAGCGACTTCAACTTGCTCTTGACCTGGCCGAACATCGACGTGATTCCGTTCAGGAATCCCGTGATGATGTTCTTCCCGGCGTTCAGCAGCCACGAGCCGGCCGAGGAGAACACTCCGGTGATCTTGCTGCGCAGCCCGCTGATGAAGGACATGACGCCGCTGATGCCGGAGGACACCGCAGACCTGATGCTGCTCCAGGCGCTGGACAGGATGCTCTTCAGCCAGTTCCACGCCGCGTTCCAGATCGACTTGATCGTGTTCAGCACCGAGGAGATGATGCTGGACACGAAGTTGATCCCGGCGCTGACGATCGACTTGATCGTGCCCCACACGGCCGACGCGACCGAGGAGATCGCGTTCCACACCGCGTTCCAGATGGCACGGACCAGGTTGATCTGCGCCTGGATGATGCTCACCACGAAGTTGATCGCGGCGGACACTGCGGCCTTGATCCCGTTCCACACCGCCGACAGGACCGACAGGATCCCGTTCCAGATCGCGGTCCACCCGGCGAGGACCATCTGGATCCCGGTCAGGACGAACGTGCTGATCGTGTTCCAGACCGTGCTGATGGTGGTCCAGATCGCGTTCCAGACCGTGGTTACGACGGTCACGATGGTGTTCCAGACCGTCATCCAGAACGTCACGTAGGCCGTGACGGCGGTGACGATGAACGTCGAGATCGCCGTCCACACCGTCGTCACGATGGTCAGGAAGCCGTTCCACAGGTCGCTGAAGAACGTCCCGAGTCCGGACAGGCCGGTGACGATGCCGTCCCACACGGCCTGCAGGCCGGGCCACAGCGTGTTCGTGAACCAGTCGGCGACGGCGGACACCGCGAGTTTGATCGCCTCCCAGCCGGCGGTCACGATGGCGCGGAACGTCTCGCTCTTGTTCCAGGCGATGACGATGATCGCCACGAGGGCGGTGATCGCGAGGATCACGAGGCCGACCGGGTTCGCGTTCATGACGATATTGAACGCGGCCTGGACGGCGGTCCACGCCTTCGTCGCGATCTGAATCGTCTTCGTGATGGCGAGGTACGTCTTCCACGCCACGATGCCGGCCAGGATGGTGACCGTCAGGCCCTTCAGCGAGGGGCCCAGCCACTCCAGCGCGCCCTTGATCCCGTTCGTGATCGCCGTCGCCACCTGAAGGATCGGCGGGATGACCTTCGGCAGGACCGTCGTGGCGAAGCCACCGAGGATGCCGGCCAGCGTCGAGATTACCGGCACGGCGCTGGAGATCACCGTCCCGGCCAGGCTGACAAGCGCGCCTCCGAACTGGATCACGTACGGCATGACCTGGCTGACGGCGCCCACGAGGCGGCCGAACAGGTCCCCGGCCTTCGACAGCCCGCTCTGAAGCGTCGGCATGGCGGCCGTGATGACGCTGGCGACCTTCCCGCCGAACTCGGCCATCAGCGGGCCGATCTTCTCGAACACGGAGGCGAAGGCCGGCCCGGCCGTCGAGCCGACGTTCTTCAGCGCGTCGGCGAAGACCTTGATCGCCGGCTCGATGGCCGTGAAGATCGACTTCAGCCCTTCGAGGGCGCCCATAAGGGCGTCGCCGAGCGCGGACCGCAGTTCCGGGCTTGACGCGACCAGACCGGCGAACAGGCCGATGACCAGCCCGACGGGGCCGCCGAGCACCTTGAACACTCCGCTCAACTGGCCCAGGGATCCCGATAGGCCGGGGATCTTCGTCAGGAGGCTGCCGATCCCGCCGCTACCGAGCGTGATGAACGCGCCGGTCAGCGGGCCCAGGACCGACCCGAGCGAGCCGAACGTGCCCTTCAGCAGGTCCAGCGGGCTGTTCGCGTTGTTCAGCGCGTCCGTCAACTTATCGATCCACGGCGCCAGTTTCTCGCCGATGGTGTCGCCGACCTTCTTCGCCATGTCCTCCAGCGGTCCGAAGGACTTCGTCAGGGCGTTAACGAGCGGCGCGAGTTTCGTGAAGATACCCGACTGCAGGTTCGCGCCGATACGCCCGAGGGACGCCATGAGGTTCTTCATGGCGCCGGGCAGGGTGTCACCCATGGCCTTCGCGACGTTACCGGACGCGGCCTCGGCCGCGGTCTGGAAGTCCTCGAAGGTGTACTTGCCCTTGGTGACCGCGTCGCGGACCTCCTCGACGGAGGAGCCGGTCTGCTCGGCGAGTTTCTGCCAGATCGGGATACCGCGCCACGCCAACTGGTTCATGACGTCGGTGCTGAGTTTCCCCGTCGAGGCGGCGCTGTTGAAGATCGCGCCCATCTCCTCCATGGAGATGCCGGCCGCGGCGGCCGAGTTCGAGACGATCTTCAGCGTCCGCTCCAACTTGTCGCCTGGCTCGATGCCGGCGGCGACGGCGCCAGCCGCGACGGTGGCGGCCTCACCGAGCCCGAACGCCGTGCCCTTGACCGAGGCGAGGGCGTTCTTCATGATCGCCTCGACGGCCTGCGTGTCGTGGCCGAGCCCTCGCAACTTGTTCTTGGCGACGTCGATCGCGTTAAGGCGCTGGAAGCCGGACACGAGGGCGGTGCCGAGGGCGGCGGACGCCCCGCCGACGACGGCGGTGGCCGGGCCTCGTACGACGTCGGCGACGGCGTTGGCGAATCCGAGGGCCGCGTTCTTGCCGCTGTTGACGACGGTCGAGGTCAGCCGCGACACCCACCCGCCGCTGCTGGCGGACGTGATGCCGTTCCCCAGCGACTCGGAGGCGGAGCGGCCGACCTTCTCGGCGGCGCCCGCGATCTTGCCGGCGGCCTTGGAGACCTGCTCGGTGGCCTGCTGCTCGAACTTGGAGGCGTCGGCGGTTACTGTGACCGACGCCTCACCTACCTCGACGTTCAGGGCCATTGCCACTCCTTCGCGTGGTTGCGGGGCGGTACGAAGACGGGCGGTACGCGCCCTGAGGCCATCGTACCGCCCGTCAACGGGTTGGTTTCGTGTCAGTGTGTGGTTGGGTGGGTCGGGTGCTGTTAGCCCGCCATTGAGGCTTGGAATGCCCCGAACGCGGCCTTCTCGGCCTCGGGAGCCCATGGGCCCGCCGCGACCTCGCCCTGAGGAGGCTGCCACAGCCTCGCCCGCAACTTCTCCACCTCGGCCTCCGACTCCGCGTTCCGGGTGATGAACCACCACACGAAGTTGCATAGCCGCCCGAGCGCCATCTTCTCCAGGTCCATGCCGTGACCGAGCGCGTACCCGTCGATCAGGGCCCACTCGGAGTTGGCGATGGCGATCAGGCGCTGGGTGACGTAGTAGGGTTTCCGGTCGTCTCCATGATCTGCTTGATGACCTCGCCGATGTCGTCGATATCGACGTCGTCCTCGAGGTCGGTCATGCGCTTCATGATCTCGTTGCCGGTCTCCTTGCCGAACAGGACCCGAGCCCACCGGCCCATCGCCAGTTGCAGGGCCTCAGGATCGTCCCCGGCCTCCTTCATGTCCTTCGCCAGGACCAGCGCGATCGCCGACTTGGGAACGCGCACCTTGTACTCGACCCCAACGAGGTCAACGGTCAGTGTCTTGCGGGACTTGCCCTTAATCACGATGTCTGCCATGGCCTCAGCATACGCGGGAACGAGGACGCTAGCGACGGTGACCGCCACTAGGGCGGTGAACGAGGCGGCCGCGACGGTGCTCAGAGTCATCGCGCGAAGTCCCTCGCCGACAACTTGCTGGCCGCCTTCGCCATGAAGTGCGCGGCCTTGACGCCGCGGACCCACTTCGCGAACACGAAGTAGTTCTTACCCTTCGGCTTGAACCGCATGAACTTCTTGTGCTTGGGGCCATGGGCCCGCGTGCCCAGGTCCTGGAACTTCGCGTACCCGACGCGAGGGCCCACGATGTACGCCGGCCGCAGCCTGTCCCGTCGCGTGTCGCGGGTCGCCTTGACCGAGTTGACCATGCGGCCCGTGTCCACACGACCTGCGGCGCGGATCTCCTGACGGACCTTGCCGGCGAACCGCTGCGAGCCGTTGTAGGCCGCGCGGCTGGCGTGGCCCGAGGCGCACTCCACCGTGGCCTTGCCGTCCATGCGGACGCGGACGTTCACCTTGACCATCAGCGGTTCCCCTCGGGGCTGGGGCAGGCGCAGGCACCGACCCTCAGGTCGAACTGCCACTCACCCGACATGCAGCCTCCCTCGGGGCCGTACGGCGCCCACGAGACGTTCGCGGCGTTCGTCTCGCACATGAGCATCTGCCCCAGGTCCGCGGCGTCCTGCGTCAGGTACAGCGCATCCTCAGTCAGGTCCTTGTCCCGCGGCGCACGGCCCTGGCTGTCGAGGGCCGACGCGCAGCGTACCGTCCCGAGGGCCAGCGTCACCGTCCAGCCCAGCAGGGCGCAGGTCCCGAGGGCCGCGTTCGGCTGGGTGACCGGCGTGACGGCCACGAGCCGTACGTACAGCGTCCCGCCGCAGCAGTCGTCCCACACGGTCTCCGAGCCGGGGGAGATCACCACGTGCCGGACGGGGTTCGACAGGTACCGCTGCGCAACGGTAAGGACCTCCTGCGCAGCCTCTCCGAAGACGTCCTTCGTCGGGGCGGGCCGGGGTCCGGGGATCGGTGCGTGCCTAGGCATGGTTGTACGTCGTCCTCACTGCTCGTTCGTAGATGCCGGTACGCCCGGCCTTGCCGTGGTAGCGACGATCGGGCGAGTAGACCCGGCCGCCCCGGTTGGGGCGGGACACCGACGCCACCCACGAGTCGATGAGCCAGATGCCCGTCCGGCCCTCCTTGACGTCGTCGAACTCGTCCAGGATGTCAACGGAGACGCCCTGCCGGGTCACCGACTGTACCCGCTGCGGCAGCGAGCAGTCCCTGTCCGAGCAGGCGGCCCGAGCCAGTTCGAGGGCCAGGACGCCGGCGGCGATCTGCCCTCCCTCGGGGACGGGGACGCCGCGGTGGTACGTGACCTCGAACGTGCCGCCCTTGGCCTCGGTATCGGTGGCGTCGGCGCTGAGGTTCTGCGTGCGGGGCCACGTGCGGCCGTCCAGGCGGACCAGCGTCTGACGGTTGTCCACCCGGTACGCGGAGGCGGGGAGCGGCTTGCCGTCCACGATGACCTTCTCGACGGAGGCGACGGGGCCGGGCAGGTCGATGGCGAACTCGACGTCGCAGCAGCAGGTGGCAGCGGCACACGCCCCACAGCGAACGTTGAACCACTGTCCGTCCACGAGGACGGGGCGCCACGTCCAGAACCAGCCGCCGGCCCACGTCGAGGGGCGGCCCTCGGGCGTGGCGTAAGGGCGGAGCGTGACGGCACGGGGACCGAACTTCCGGCCCGTCCACTCCCACAGGAGGGACGTCGCCATCCGCTCGTAGCGGGTACGGGTCGCCGGGTCAGGGGACCCTTGCTCCGTCAGGTACTCCGACAGGTCCGCGCAGTTAGCGTACGAGATCGGCCACTCACCGGGCCCGTAGGCCAGTTCAACATCTGCCATGCCGCCGTACCTCCAACTGCGCGGACCTCATCGTGACGGGACCCGACACAGAAAGGCCCCGCCCCAAGCGTACCGCGTTGCGAGGTACGAGGGGCGGGGGACTATCCGGGCCAGCGTATCAGGTCAGGCCTGCGGGACCGCGATGGGCTGCTCCGAGGCGTCAGGGACCTTCAGGGCCGTGTCCATCATGAGCATGTGGTCCTTCGGGTCGAGGGCCGTCGGCAACTTGGCGGCCGTACCGGCCGACGTCTTGACGACGTCCCACGGACCCTTGCCCCAGCCGTTACCGGACTTGGTCACGGCGCCCTGCATCGGGAAGGACACCGCGTTCTCGCCGTCGATCGAGATGTCACCAGGGACACCGGCGTTCACGTAGGGCAGCAGGAGATAACCCGAAGCCTCGTCGGCGCCCTCGGCGCACGCCTGGCCGGCGAGCCCGGTCCAGATCTCCAGCGCGAACTTCTTGTCGATCTTGCCCTCCGAGTAAGTGAACCCGGCGACATCGCCGGCCTCGTCCTTGTACTCCTTGGCGTTGGAGACCAGAGCGAGCAGCGAGGGGTTGACCCCGCAGAACTCGATCTCCGCCGTGAAGTACTTGAACGTGTCGGACTGCTTCTCAGAGATGCAGACCGAGCCGTCGGCGCGCTTGACGGTGATCTCGGTACCATCCTCGGTCTCCGTGGACAGGGAGATCGTCACGAAGCCGGACGTGACGATGGCCTTCCTGGTCTTGTCCACGCGGCCGCAGGCGTCCAGCGGGGTGACGCGGATGCGCTTCCCGAGGACCGGCGCGTAGTAGTGCGTCTTGTCAGCCATTACTCAGTCTCCTCCGTGGTGGTGTCGGTGGCGGTGTCGGTGGTGGTGGTCTCAGCCGCCTCGGAGGAGTCGGCCGGGCCCGCCTCGGCGGCCTCGGTGGGGGCCTCCTCCGGCGTGGTCGCCGTCGGAGCCGTGGCGGGAGTCTTGGCGCGGCGGCCGCGCTTGGGGGCGGGGGCCGCCACCTCCTCGGCCGGGTCGGGGTCAACCCCGAAGCCGTTCGGCGCGAGGACGTTCAGTCCGTCGTTCAGGATCATGCGGATGGTCTCCTCGGTCAGAACTTGCGGGGCTCGATGGTGATATTGCCCGGGTCGGATGAGTACGGGATCTGGTAGGCGTCGTCCGGGTCGAAGGCCAGGACGTACGTCCGCTCGGCCACGGCCACGAGGTCGTTCTTGCCGAGGTTCATCCCGCCGTCCCTAGTGGTCGAGGAGAACACCGGGCTGCGGTAGATGACGACGGGGCCCGTCGAGGCGAACACTGGGACGTCGGCGTAGCCCTCCCCCGCGACCACCGGCGTGCCGAAGCGGGTCACGAAGGTCCCGCCGGGGCCTGTCTCGACGTACCGACGGGCGCAGGCCAGGACCGCGGCACGGCGGGGCATGTGGAACACCGGCGCGACGCCGATCGAGTGGCCGTACTTCTCGAACGCCTGCCAGGCGCCCTCGATGGCGGCGGTGCCGCCGCTGTTCTTCAGCGTCTGGACCTTCGACAGCGCCGGGCCCGCGCCCTTGACACCGTTCCACAGCGCGTCCTCGACCGCGTACTCCTCGTAGCGAGCGAGGCGGGCGGCGGCGAGCGCCATCGCCTCCTCGGGGGAGTGCTCCAGCAGGGAGCACTTGACCGTCGCGTAGACGGTCAGCGGGGGCATCGACTCGACGGTCTTGCAGGTCGGCTTGGTCAGGTCCTTCGGCAGGCCGGGCGTGGCGCCGGGCGTGCAGTCGAACTGACCGATGGTGCCGATGTCGGCGGCGGCGACGTCCTCCCACGTGACGCCGTTCTGCCACTGGTGGTCATCGCTCTCGATGGGTGCGAACTGGCTGAACAGCCCGCCGGTCAGGGGTCGCGTGGCCGGGGCCTGGACGCGCTGTCTGGGCGCTACGACTGCCATTGGTTCTCCTTCCGATGGTTGGGTGATCCTGCGCCGAGGGGCCTGCCAGCCGCCTTGTAGCGACGGACAGGCCCCTCAGTTGCGTGCCGGATCAGGCGCCCTTGGAGCCGTCGGCCTTGATGTTCACGCCGCCGGCGGTGTGACCCGAGGGGTCAACCGGGACGGTGACGATGCGGGAGTCGTGGCCCATCTTGGCGACCAGCCAGCCCTCCTCCGTGAAGAGGGCCGTGTAGTCGTTCTGGCCCAGCAGGGTCGAGTCGTAGACGGTGTCCAGCGTCAGGATGTCGCTGGTGCCCTTGACGAAGGTGCCGGCGGAGTACATGAGGAACTTGACCTCAGTGCCCCACGAGGTGAAGCCGGAGCCGTCACCGGTCAGGGCCTGCCAGTCGTAGACGTACTGGACGTTGATCCCGCGAGCGCGGAACCAGCCGTCGATCCGGCTGTCAGTGACGTCCAGCAGGTCCACGCCGAGGCGGCGGGCCAGGTCTGAGCGGATCAGGCCGCGGACCCAGTACGGCAGGATGACCTCCAGGCTGGTGCCCCGACTGAGCCGTCCGACGTACTTGTAGTGCTCGGCCTGCAGGTCGATCGCGCTGAGGATCGGGGCGGTCGCACCCACCTGGGAGGCGGGCAGGGAGACCGCGGTCGAGCCCTTCACGAGGGCGTCGATGTACCGCTCGCTCATCTTGTGGGCGTGAGCGTTCAGCACGCCGCGGATGGTGCGGGCGACCAACTCGGGGAAGCCTCGCTGCTGGAGCAGGCCGGCCTGGACGATGACGCCCGCAGCGTTCAGGCGGACCTCCTCGAAGCCGGTGCAGGGCACCCGGTAGACGGGCTTGGGGCCCTCCTTCAGCGTCGGGTCGGTGTCCGAGGTCGGGGCGTACTTGCCGGCCTTGTCCTCGGCCTCGGTGTAGGTGAAGCCGACCTTGCCGTACAGGTCACCGAACTTCGGTCCCTTCGTGAAGCTGATGCCTCCACGGGCGACGTGGATCTCCGGCAGGGAGACCAGGCCGTCGGAGGACTCGGTCTCCAGCAGGTCGTACAGGGTCTCCGAGGGAGCGCACCAGCCGCCGGACGCCACGAGGGAGCCGCCGGGCAGGTTCTTCTCGGAGACCGCGTTGCGGATGGCCCGCTCGGTGGCCTCGGGGTCGGCGGTGCTGACGGTGACGTCGGCACCGAAGTTCCGGCGGATGACGGCGAGGCCGTGCTGCTCGCGGAGGTTCCGGCCACCGCGGGCGGCAGCGTCGTAGGCTCCGCTGTTGAAGCCCTGAAGCCGACGCTCGACGGCGCGGGCCAGGTCGTTGAAGTCCGCGCCCTCACCGGCGTTGAAGCCGGGGACGTCGGCCACGGACATCACGGAGCGGATGTCGGTAGCAGCGCCGGGGCCAGCGGCGGGGCCAGGGGCCGCGGCGTGACGCTTGATCCCGGACAGCCGGACGGCCTTCCGGGCGGACGCCTTGGCGACGGTCTCAGCCGGGGCGGGAGCGGCAGGCGGGGCGTCCTCAGCGGGCGCGGCCTCCTCGTCCTTCTCCTCGGGCTTCGAGTGGTCGCCGGTCTGCTCGGTCGAGATCGTGACCGTGTCACCGACGGCGATGTCCTCGTCTGGGTCCGCCTCGGTCACGATGGCGGTCGCGAAGTCCCCGCCGACCTTGGCGGCCAGGGCGCTGGCCTTCTCGGCCCGCTCAGCGGCGAGGGCCTCACGGCCGGCGATCTCGGCGTTCAGGGCCTCGATGCCGTCGGCCAGGTCGGACAGGGTCGCCAGTGCCTCGTCGGAGACGGCGGAGCCGTCGCCGTAGACGGACTGGAACGCCTCGACGGCGTTGGAGTGCATCTCGGACAGGGCGGCATCGTCGAGGCCGGTCAGGTCCTCGGGGATCTCGACGCTGAAGGTCTCCTCGGCAGGGGCCTCGGCGGCGTCGTCGTTCTTGCTGAAGTCGGTCAGTGCGCGGAGGCGGCTGTCCCTCATCACATCTCCTGGGTCTCTCGTGGTATCACGAGGCCCTCCTGCCATTCCGCAAGACCAGCGTATCACCAGTCGAGACGGCGGGGCCTCGGGGATAGCGTACACCGCCCTCCCATACAGGCAGCAGAAAGCCCGGCCCGCCTAAGCGGACCGGGCCTCTGCGTTCCCACTGTCCCTGTCAGTTCAGCCTGTCCCTGGCCTACCCAACGCGACGGATACTACCACCACCCGCGCGTATCCGTGCGGCCTCAGCCTCCGAGCGTGTCGCGAACGAGACCGTCCGGCCAGACGCGGTACGAAGAGCCCACTCCTGACGTCGTGGCCCCCACCGACCGACTCGAGGGGCCGGGGCCTCCCCGCCGCCCTCGGCCGGCGCGTCTCCGCTTCCGGTGCCGGACGTCGGGTCTACGCCCATGCCGTTCGGGGCGGTGCGTGACTTCCCGCAGTTGCATCCCATGCTGCTCCCTTCAGACGTTCCTCAGCATACGGGCGGTCTGCCGGACCTTCGCCTCCGCCAGGGTCCGGTCCACCCTGTCAGCCAGCCTACTCGCCGTCGAGACACGACGTGCCTCAGCCCGACGGGCCGACTGGGCCAGCCCCTTCAGGTACGCCAGGTCACCGACCGTCAGGGCGGGGCCCTCGGTGGGCGGGGCCGGGGCGGCCGCCGTCACCTTCGAGGGGGCGGGGTCTGGCGTGGCGGGCGTCGGGGCAGGTCGAGGCCGGTCCACCCTCGGGACCGGGGCCGACGCTGCCGACAGGGCCACGTCCGGGGCGACGACACCTGCGGCCACGAGGGTGACCATCTCGTCGTCGGCGATCTTCCCGCTGGGCCGCGGCACCGGGAAGCCAGGGACGTTCACCGCGAGGGCGCCCACCAGTTCCAGGTTCCCGCCGATCGTCCGCCAGTCGCCGGACAGCGGAGCAGCCCGCAGGGCGCGGATCTGGTCGGGAGTCGTTCCTGGACGGACGGCGCCCGCCACCCAGATGCCGTGCGAGTCCTCCCCCGCCGCCACGTCCACCACGACGGTGCCCGTGTTGTCGTAGTGCTCCGCAGCGGCCCGCGCCGAGGCTGCGGGGCCCGCGTGACCCGTCCCGAGCGTGATGTGACCGACGGCTACCTGCGTGCCCTCCGCCGTGTACACCGCGCCGGTCCTGAAGTACGCGTAGTTGCTGGGGGATCGGGGCGGCTCCACGCACCGGCCGGGCAGGCCGATGTGACACGTCCCCCACACCGCGAGGTGCCCGAACACCCGGCCGTCCCGCGTCACGTGGATCGCCGTCGGCTCCGTCAGGTGCGGATCGGCGAACCACGCCTCCGGCGGCTCGTTGGGGATCGCGCTGGCCGTCAGGGCCGCCAGGGCCTCCGGCGTGAGCCTGTCGTCGTCCACGTCGTCGTAGGCGTGGGTCGAGGGGGTGGGGGTGCCGTCCGCGGAGAGGGCCGCCACGAGGCTGATACGGGCCTGCTCGAAGGCGGGGACCGCCACGATCGTGGCCGCGCGGATCCGGGCCGAGCGGATGACGGTCACCTCGTCGTCGGAGGACATCTCCGCCACCTTGACCCGCCCGTCGGGGCCGACCTCGAACGGTACGGGGTCCCCGCCGTCAGGGTCCTCCACGCCCAGCAGGTCGTCGGGGAGCAGGTCCGCGGCCACCCGCACCTCGAAGTCAACGTCGTCCGTGTCGATCGAGACGCCGGTCCTCATTTCCTCCGCCACGAGCCGGGCGGCCTCCGTGCCGACCTCCGAGGAGGCGTCGAACACTCCCTCGCCCCAGATCACGCCACCGTCGAGCCGGGTCAGCGAGTCGATCCGGCCGCAGACCTCAGCCCCGTCGTGCCCTCCGACGTCGGACGTGACCACGCGGAACGGGATCGGGAGCGTGTCCCAGTACAGCGCACCGGGGGCAATGACCCGGCCGTCCCCGGTCAGGTCCCCCTCGACTGCGATGGGACCGGCCCACGCCGTGCCGGGCGCGGGGGCGGGTACGACGGTCGGGTCGGGGGCCGGGTCGGTCGGCGTGTCGGTCAGGTCTGCGAACGCGGCCAACGCCGCGCGCCTTGTGGTTCCTGTCATGTCTTCTCCTCTACTCAGGGACGGGAACCGGCCCGACCCACGGCACCAGGGTACCGTCGGCCGGGCCGTCCCAGGCAGGAGCCTCAGCGAGACCTACGAGTGCGGCGGGCCCGTCGAGCGGCCCACGTGCTCCCGTAGAACAGGTCATCATCGTCGTCGGGCAGGTCGTCCAGGTCCGCCTCGTCGTCGAGCGTACGGCGAGGAGCGTACGACCCGGCGTGGAACGGACCGTCGGAGCCGACGACTATGCACCGGCAGTTCACCACGTTCCCGGCCGACCCTCGCGGGTCGCCTGGGTACTGCAAGAACTCCCCGTCCACCACGAACGGGGACCCGAGCGGGACCTCCTGCCCGTCGGCCAGCGAGTGACCCTCGCGGACCCGGTCGTCGTGCATCGTCACCCACCGCTTGTACGCACCGCCGGTCCGGGCCACCTCTACCTCCACCCAGCGGTTGACGTTCGCCGTGGCGGCCGTGCGAGCAGCGGCCCGGACCCGGCTGGCGTAGCCGCGTGCCGACTCCTCCTTACCTCTACGGGGAATCAACCGGGCCGACAGGGCCCGCTTGGTCTTGAACTCCGACCATCCCTCGTCCACGGCCTGGCGCATGATCGCCTGGACGTCGGCGTAGGCGTCGGCGGGGAGCATCGACTCCTCCAGCAACCGCATCACCGAGCGGTCGCTGAGAGACGGCTCCAGCCTGGCGATCGAGCGGATCGTGTCGTACCACCGGTTACGGACCGTCGTCCACGCCAGCGGCTGCTGCGGGACCCGTGCGCCGTCCGCCGTCAGGACCACCGGGGCGCTGAGAGCGGCTACCGCTGCGTCCACCACGTAGGCCAGGAACTGGGTCATCGGACCCCACATCACGTCCAGAAATGCAGCCTCGGTCTGCTCCCGGTAACGATCGACGGCTGCGGGATCGAATACGTCGATCGGCGGGTTCTGGGTCGTCATGGCAGTTCCCCCTCGGTCAGGACACGGGCCAGATCGTTGACATCATGCGGTTTCTGTCTGGCGATAACCGCTTTGACATACATGTCAAGGACGCTTGTCAAAGCGGGGATGTCAGGGACGTGCATACACAGAGACGGCACAACGTCCCACGCTGAGCGGAGCGCCTTGTCGACTAGGGCGGGCGGGGCCGGCCACAGGCAGTGCGCCTCGTAGAACGGCCTGGTTCCCAGTACCCGGTACCGGGCCCGGTCGACGCGGACCAGGCGCTTGCCCACGGACTCCAGAGCCTTCAGGACCAGTACGTCGCAGGCCGCCAGCAGCGGGGCCGGGCCGTACGACCACGCCGGCGGGGCGGGGCGGGCCGCGCGGAGCGGCGAGGAGGCGGGGGCCATCACGCACCCCTCGGAGCGTCAGCCGGTCCTCCGACCTCGGAGGCGGGGAGGGCCCCGGCATCCGGGAAGGCAGCGCGGGGCGAGGCCAACGCTGACGGATCGGGGTACTTTTGTAGTAATTTTTGGTGAGCGTCACCTAGGCGGCGAATATTTT
>ERZ773073.454-NODE-454-length-21230-cov-17.868996_pt1 | contig 21230 bp, 14 predicted proteins | sample MGYA00580616_ERZ773073 | MGnify/ENA primary metagenome ERZ773073 (study PRJEB29015, sample SAMEA2737960) | human oral metagenome | biome: human oral; feature: human-associated habitat; material: dental | place: China | collected 2131 ...
TCCCCATTTCCCGCCGCGGGAAGGCGTTTTTCGAAAGTTTTGATCGGTTTCCCGCGGCGGGAAAGCGTTTTGCGAAGTCCGAGATCGGTCTCGCGTTTCATTTTGGCGTTTCGAGAAAGCATTAACCCTCACGTGAGTCCGATGTAAGAATAACGCCAGCAGAGAGATCCTGTGGGAGCCATGCGACGGTCAAAACGTTTTTGGAAATACTTTGGCCTTTACAGCGCGCTCTATGGAAGACATTCTCCAAGGATAAAGGCCACCTTTCTTTCGTCGAACTCACGTCGCAAATAATCGTCCCAATCAATTGTTAGGAGATATCCGGGGTAGGAACGCAGGGCATACGCCTATAGGCATACACGCCCATTCCCCCAAAATACACCGAATCCCCGACACGGGCCTTTACGAGGCTGTGCCGGGGATTCTTTTATAAAGGTGGGGCGGACCCTCTCTCAGTATCCACCCACACCCGAGGACGCTAATAGAAGCGTCCCCATATGGACTCATGCTTACTTCACAATCACCTTATGAACGGAGCCGTCCTTGAGGGTGATCACGTATGCACCGCGACTCATTGGGATCGACGTGTCGCCTTCGGGCAAGTCTACCTTACGAACGAGTTGTCCAGCTACGGAGTAGATGCTGGCGATATCAGCACGATCAACGCGGATGTAGATCATCTCGCCGTGTGACCAAACGGCCGTGCCTGCCAACAGTTGGTTGGAGACGTAGTCCGGGCCGATCGACAGCGTGATATCCTGCTGTACGTTCGGAACGACATACTCGTATTCGCCATTGGCATTCTTTGTGCCCGTCAGCATTTCCGGTACACCGTTTACTGTACGGTTCGTGCGTACGGCCAGCGGCTTGGAACCTGAATAGGTAGCCTTGAACTTGAAGTTGCCACGGCTCTTCACATCCCAAATACCTGCGCCTGGATCTGTCTTCACGCCTGATACGGATGGGAGCGTCACCGTGCGATTGATATCTACCGGTTGAGCATCACCAACGCAGACATAGACAACACCATCCGTTCCAAGGTTCAGGTGCAGCGGATACTCCTCGCCATCGATTTTCACCTTACGTGGATTGAGCTTGAGTTGGTTCAAACTGTTTGGCGTAACCGACTTGTAATAGATGATCGGATAGCAGCGCTTCTCGATCTTCTCGCAAGGACGAATCTCGATGTTCACGTCTACCGAGCCGTAGGTCGTCAGACGGTCTACCTCGATAGCGTCGCTGTATTCACCGTTCAGACCCTTCGACGTACCCACGGAGAAGTGCAGCTGTGCACCAACGTCGAGACGGAGGTCCTTCATACGTTGCGTACCGCACATCTGCTCATAGCACATGCCTTTGAGACGCAGCGAGGTGAAGCCCGCGTTCAGGTGTCCGCCGTTCTCTACGTGCACATCAGAGTGGATGAAACCGAAACCACCGAAGATGGACGTCGTGATCACGTCAAGAGCCAAGTCGTCCGAAGTCCAGAGCTCACTATACGGGGTACCGCACGCGCCGATCGGCTCCATGTGCAAGTGCTTGGTATAAATACCGGCATAATCCTTCGAGCCCATCTGCTCCTCTGAGATTAGCTCGAGGTGAGCGTCACGCTCGTGCTTCTCGTCGGCGAAGAGGTCTACTTGGTTGCGGATCTTAAACGTATCGGTACGAATCTGTGCATTCTGTACCGCACCACCCATCACGTGATCGAACGAGTCGGTAAGGCAAGTGAGGACGGTATGATCGAAGACCACCGTGTTGAGACGCTCCATATATGCGCCGTCGCCAAACTTGATCGTGATCGTATCCAACATATGCAGCGGATCCTTGCTGAAGCGGATGTAACGATAGCAGGGTACGCACTCAGTGATGGCGTTGCAATCGTCCTTTTTCGCTTCGACGAACGGAGGCGTCTTACGCATGTGACCGAACTTCATAATCGGCAGGTCATTGTGGAGACCGCTCCAAGTGGAGAGCTTTATGTTCTTACCTTTCTTGATGAAGTCGCTATGGAAGATCAAACTATCTGCCTTCAGCGTGATTTCAGTCTTAGAGCCCTTATCCTTTTCCGAATCAAGAGTCATATCACCAAACGTCTCTATTACCGGTGACCAAAGCATGACCTCTTGGTTGTGCGCTTCGATATAAGCATCGTCGTGGAAAGTCATACGCGAAACCATATGCAGGTAATCGTGTCCGCAGTTCGTTCCGTCGCACGGTGTGGGGCAAGTCGGCGTATTCTCGAAAATGTTCACGTTCCAGTTACCCTTGTTGGCTTGGGTCTTCATGAAGAGACCATAGCCCGTGACTGTCTCACCGTGCAGGGTGCCTGTACCCGGTACGCTACCCATACCGTCACCGCTACCGCCGTAGTATGCAAACTTCTTGTAGACATCAATGTAGTCCGAAGCCACTGCAGCAAAACCGCCCTTAGTGATGGCCGTACCATTAGCGTCCTTATCAAACCTCATCAAGAACGGACGCGCTTTGTTTTCACTCTCGATGGCATCGCAATGGAGGTTATCGCCACACGTTGTGCCGTCGTAGCCCCAACCGATCTTGGCCTGTCCGCCGTCACGACAAGGCGTATAATCCTTGCTCAGGAACGGATCATGACGCGTACCAATGTTTTGCAGACCACCATAGTTCAACTTGATGTTATTATCTGCACCGACAAATACGCTACCGCTTGCGCCGTGTGCTTTGAATTCAAAATCTTGCAGATAGACGTTGTTACGTTCTTCCGTGCATCCGCAGAAACCACTGTGCTCCAAATCGGCAATATTTTCGATCTGTGCCAGGAAGAGCAAGCTACCGTGCATGGTATCCACATCGAATGGCGTACGCATATCGATGTCACCAAAGCGTGTACGGAAGATTACATCGCCCGTAGAGCTCGGATCCTCGAAGCTCAGGTAAGCGCCTTTGTTGAAGATGATGTTACCGCGATTACCGGCATCCACCGTCAGATCGCCAATGGCGCCACGATAGATCAAACCGATCCGATTTGATTTATTGTACGATCCGGAAATACCCGGATCTGGATAAGGAAAGAGGCAACGACGTACGCCAGAGATGATACCGGCATTTTCGTAGTATTCCATCGCATCGCGGCTACGGTTGTGCAGCAAGCTGTCGCGTCCGCAGAGCCAGAGGCCAGAATGAGGAATGCTGATCACCGTGGGATGTTTACTGCCGGTCTCTTGTTTCACGTCGATATGCGTGAAATAGATGTTACCACCAGAAGCGCGCGCTGTGTCGATGTTACTATTCGAAGTTTTATCCGGTACGGAGTTGCGATCCGTCTTTTCTTCCCAGCCGGCTTTGATCCACAAGTGACCGGATGTGTTGGTTGCCGGAACGTAATACTTGAAGATATTCTCATCGTAAGATACCGACGACATTGAAGGGTTAACACAGCTAAATGAAGGAGCTTTCTGCGTAACCTTCCAACCCGGGGTTTGCTGATTAGCAATGTAGGGCTTATGGGGATAGCCAACGGCTGCACCATTGTTATAACCCAAATAGATATCTCCCTTGTGCGAGATGATGTCCATCTTATTGGCTGTTGCACCTGAGTTTTCCCAATAGTCTACCATCGCTGTCCAGATATGGTTCTCAGCCTTGATCTCCGTCACACCTACGCCCGTGTTGTAGCGCTTGATGTTGATCGAATCAAAGAAGTGGATGTTGCCTTGACGGCCGGAAAGATTTGCATTCGGGAGTACAGCAGCAGGATTGCTGGCTGGATCGTGGCGCCAAGTCTCCGCACGGAACGAAACCGTGTCATTGCTTTGATAGGCCACCGTTACAGGGCGCTCTGTCTGGATATAACCAGCGCGAGAGAGCCATACCAGCGCGCGAGCAACCGTAGCACCTTTATAATTAAAGTCTACACGACCACGCGTATTGATGTTACGTTCAGCCTCCCAAAGAGTGCGCGTCTTAGAGCCTGTTGCAGCTGAGATATCAAACAGTATCGGAGCGGGACGCGTATCGCAACCACTTGCAGCATCATCATTCGACTTAATATCATTCTCCGCATAGAGGTGTACAAAGGCATTATCCGCTTGATTTGTCTCTACGTAGTTGAACTCATTCTCAATATCGATATTATTCGTCGTCAAGAACGTGTTACAGCCAGCCCACAGCTTCGTTACAGCGGCTGCCGGGTTGTTACGCAAGAAGTCCACCTTCGAATTGGTTTGGATCATTCCATTATGAGACTTCAGCAAGATGTCGTTATCCTTATCTCTTGTCTCAAACTTTGCTGCAGCTTGTGCAGGAACCGTTAAGCTATATCCATCGTTTGTTCCGGTCAAAGAGCTACCTCCGATATAGATATTCTGACCAGCAAACCACGTAATCGGTGCCGCATTATCTGTTGCAGCTTTCCAATCAAAATGCACTGTATTGTACGTCTTGATGTCGTTGTTGGCGAACCAAGCCGTTTTGCCTTTGCCTTTCTGTTGGAATAAGACGCCATCACCCATGTTTTGATTGCTTCCGTCTTTACCAAAGTGCGTTTCGATATTCGTTCCGGCATACCACGTCATATCACCATTATCACCAGCATCGTTAATGAAGCTCGTTCGGCTATTGGTGCGAATCGTACCGTTCTGCGCATGCCAAATCATATCACCTTTCGACTTGTTGGTGAAAATTACGGGGAAATTATCGCTGGTGTCAAAGCTATTGCCATGCGAGGTGTGCGTCGTGATGTTCTGACAAGCAAACCACTCCATATTGGTTGTGTTGTCAGCATGCCCATTCTCGAAAGTGATCTTCGTATCAACACCAATATGGCGACCTGCTTGCCATGCCGTCAGATTTGCTTGTTGGGTTGTCTTTAAGAACTTCACTTCGTCACCCGGAGTGTTAGACGTTGTAAGGATGTCATTCCCTGCACGCCAGATCATTTGTCCCGAACCTGTGGTGCTATTGGTGAATGTCTTATTTCCCTTAGCCTTGATATCATGACCGGCCTGCCAGCGCGTGTGGCCTGCACCCGAGGTGGCTTGTGTAAAAGCGAATGCTGTACCAGCAGACGTGTTGTCTGCGACGATGTCATCGCCGGCTTCCCACAAAATGCTACCCGTGGTGCCTGTATTTGTCCATTGAAGCGTAGTTGGATCTGTCACCGTAATGTTATTCTTGGCTAACCAACGCAGGTTACCTGTGTTATTTGTAGACCAATTGAGCGATGTAGCCGTGGGAATCGTGATGTTACGGCCTGCCTCCCAGTAAGCGTTTGCATTTGCGGCTGTCGATTGCCAGTTTGCTGTAAGCGTGCCAGCCGATACAATGTCCCGCTTAGCCTGCCAACCAATGACACTACCAGAACCGCCTGCAGTCCAATTTGCAGTTACAGTGGCACCCAATGAAATGTCGTTTCCAGCTCTCCAAAAAGCCTTTGCTCCGCTTCCGTTAGCGCCCCAGTCAGCTGTTGTGCTGCTGGCTATGTCGATGTTAGAACCAGCAACCCATTTCATGAAACCACTGCCGGTATTGGTCCACCCAAAGTTTTTACCTGTTGTGGAAATAACAATGCTTCCTGCTGCCTGCCATTGAGCGTTATGAGTACTGCTAAGGGCCACAGTACTACCAGCGCCAGTACTGTTATATGTGATGTTTCCAGTTGTCCCATTAAAACCAGTGTGGCATACGGTAGATCCATAAGTTACACCCGTTTCATAGGCCTCAAACCCTGTAGCTGCTGGCATTGCGGTTGAAGGATATGAAGTGCCAATAAGAGCTGACGCCTCAGAGGGTTTACACCAGCTGTAGCTCGGAGCACACATTGTTACTTGATTTAAAGGACCTGTCGCAGCAATATCCGGTGTCTTATTCGAATTTTTAAAAGCTACCACAGAATATTTTCCTGAGCCACTACCCGTAAAGTCCTCATCTGCAGCACTGGCAAACTCCACGTCACCACCCATCAGGTTGGTGTTTGCCGCCGTACTGCTCGCCAAGGTTTGCGTCTGTTTGATGGTGAGCTTCGTATGAGCCATCATCAACAAATTACCCACATCGCTTTGGGAGATCGAGTATGCCTTGTCCATATTCAACGCATTCATCGTATTGAATATTTGCAGACCGCCAGTAGTCCAACTTGTAGGAATTACTGGACCGTTAGAAGAACTCAGTGTTACCGCATTGTTCCCATAGTTACCAAAGTTTGCAGTTCCGTTCGTCGGGACACATGTTCCTGTATATACGGTTTGTCCGCTTCCTGAGAATCCAAAGCTACCTCCGGGATTGCCACTGGCTGTTATATCGCGAATTGTCATATTGGTCTGACCGGTAGTTCCTGAACCAACTAAGATCGTACCACCGCCAGTCGCATTCGTACCTATCCCGCTGCCCGGCGTATAATTCCCATTCACACCGATTATGGCATACGGTGCCATCGTTGCAAGATTGGTGATCACACCGTTTTTCTGACTGTTTATCTTGTTCTCTTCAAGATTCCCATCTATCATCAATGAATATTGAGCGCCACCGCTGGGTAAATCCAATGTAGCCTTACTATTTGTTGAAGATCCATCTGCACTCACATTTCCAGAGACATGGACATGCGAACCGGCAGTAATGTAGATCACACCGTCTACGTGACCCGTATTCGTGGCTGTAGTATAAGTAGCATCATAATAAGTACAGTGATTAAGAGCTGATCCAACGTACCAACTACACTGATGCGAACCTCCCTGTACACGGGTATAGGCATACCACGTGAAGGGTATATCCTTAAAGTGTAATGTAGCTACATCAAATGGATTACTTCCTAAGCCAAGAGTGCCTCCGTCTATTCGGACCAAGGTTGCTGGCCCAGAGGCATTAGATCCAGTTCCATATTGGACTGATGAAGCCAAGTTTCCACACCCGATAGCGCTTCCATTATAAAACTTGAAGAAGGTGTTGTCACATCCAGACCAAGCAGACGGTGCGTTTATAGAAGCTCCTGTGCAGGTATGACAGCTATATCCGTCAAAACGTACACCAAGACAATAGTAATTAGGAAAGCCGCTATCGTATACACTACCATTTCCACTCCAAGTTTGTCCAACAATATTATTTACCCCGCCTAGAGTTATGGATATAGGGATTAATGCGCCATCATTATCCGCGGTAAGTGCAGTGGTTCCACGACTTGACTCTCGAGACTCACCAGCTCCAAAATTATTCTTACAGTCCATCTGTGCCTGCCCCCACGCGACTCCGCCGCTGCTGCCGAAGAGGAGCGCTGCGGCGATGAGGGGTTTGACTACTGAAATAAGTTGTTTCTTTTCCATACCTGTATCTGTTTTTGAAGTTTGAAAATGAGGTTCCCCCGCGGCCTCTCTGCATTCCCCTTGCGGGGCGAAGAGAGACGCGCGGAGGTGACCGTTATGAAATTACTTGAGTTAATAATACCATTTGATGATGCTGCCCCTTTTATGGGCGCTGATTATGTGTGACATACATGCTCGCCGGTGTAGACTCGACGACTGAAGGATTCTTGCCGCCTTTCGAGCGCAATGTCCGAGAGCTTGGAGAGGGTGTTCAACCGATTCTTCAAGTCCTCAAACTCCCTCACTCTTTGCCTGGCTCCGAGGTTCAGATCGGCGCCGAAGGTCGTCTTCCTAAAAAAGACGCTTGCGCTCTTTGTCTTGACCGGTGTCACGGGGTCGGCATAGTAGAAGAGGCCTTTCCGAAAGACGCGGTCGATCCGCTTGAGGACGTTCAATGGGATCTGATCCTGATAAACATCCTGCCACGTGAAGGGCTTCTTCAGGCCCTTGGTGGCGACGCACAGCAATTCGTCGACTGTCATCCTATACAATGACAGCAGATACTTGATGCGCTCCTTGTTTATCGATACATATTCCATTCCGTGGGTCTCTTTCTATCTATCTGTGTGAGTGGTGTCCCCTGTGCCACACGCCATGAAGGCGGGGTTCACAAGCCGATGAAGCCGACTTTCATCGTGGTGTGAAGTCCTCATTCATGCCTCTGTGAAGTTCTTATTCATACCTCAGTGAAGTCCTTATTCATGCCTCAGTGAAGCCCTCATTCATCGCTTGGTGAAGTCTGACTTTACGGCCACTGTTTACGGTCAAGCGATCGTGATTTTCGTTTTGTAAATCACTGTCCGAGGATTTTTCAGGGTCTTATTTGACCCTGTGAACTGCGTTGTGAGGCTCAGGTCGTACGTACCAGCGGCCAGTGAGGCGGGCACCATGATCAACACGCGTGAAGGCTCGTTGATCACAATGTCGTGTGCGTCGAGCAGGGTGCGGGTGCCGGTGTCTGTCTTAGTGAAAGCTACGCCTACACCGACACCGTTGCCCACGATCTTAATGAATGCACCACGGATCTCGGCGTTTCGTCCCTTAGTGAGCGATCCATCGCGCTTGCCGGTGAAGGCGTCGGTGACGGAGTGAATAGCGATGATGTCCGACATCACACCTTGAATAACGATCTGCGTGCCGGATACGGCCTTGCGAAGGTCGATGCCCTGAGTGATGGAGATGTAGACGCGATGCTTCTCTGGGTCGACCGCCGTGCCGTGAAATACGCCCTTAATCATGGGTCGCATATTGACGAGTCCGGTGTTCACGGTGTAACCCTCCGTGACCCGCTGTGCGGCCAACCGGTTAAAGCGATTCACGATGTCGATGATAGTCTCTTTTTGAAGCTCGACACCTTGAAACTGCATATCGGCAATGATCTGTTCCATCCCCACCCCGCCAAGGGTGTCGGGTACAGCCGTATAATCGCTCGTATCGGCCGTGAGGTGATTGGGTTTTAACCAAGCTCTTAGTTGTGTCATATCATTATTGTATGATGAGATTATAGCCTCCTAATATCAAGAGTGAGATGGATATCCGTTGAAGACGCTGCAAAGGAGGGGGTGCAATGCGCAAAAACGACTGGCGAAGAGAAGCAGTGGCTGGTTCTCGTCGACCATCGGATGTCCGGATGCATGTAGTTGCTATGTTTAATAGGATGCCCATCTTGTCTATTCCTTCGAGAAGTGACGGGGCAAAGTTAAGTGCATAATAACAACAAAACCAAAAGGATTTTGCGACGAATAAAGACTATGTAACCCTGAGGGGGATTGTATCCTCGCAGAATCAGTACGTTACGGAATGAATTTGGAATATAAAGGTCCGGCTACGGTTCTGGCTTTATGAACCAAAGACGGTATTTCCTGAACATCGCGTCGGGCTATTCCCGCGGGAGGCGAGGCATGGAAAGGGAGACGGGCTGCGCATATGGAACGCCCCGAATGGGCCGCGAGTTGTCCCATGAAGTAACGAGGCCTCAGCTCAGGGCAGAGCGACGCAAAACAGAGCGGCTCTCTGGGGTAAACGATGTCCGTCAGCTTCCGCGTCCTCAAAAGCCTCTTCTATGTATTTGTAGGAGCGTACGGCATACGCCCCCAGGACGTTTCTAACGGAAGCGATTTCGCGTATCCTTATAAATAGAATCGGAACAGGTTACCTCAAAAGCCGTCTGGAGACCTATGCAATCGTTCCTCTCTTCGAAAGGGCACAAAAAAGATCCTGCCGGAGGGGGGGAGACGCCCGCATCTTTGCGAGCCGTCCACTCCGGCAGGATCATGGGGCGGGAAGCGGTGCCCTCGAGGGGAGGGGACGTTCCTTCTTATCGGTGCTTACTTCTTCAACAACAGTCCGCGAGCCACCTCATCGGCCGTTTCCGAGCCCATCAGATAGTCCACCACGGCCACGCCGAAAGCATAGACCATGCCTGGCCCGCGTCCGGTGATGATGTTGCCGTCTTTGACGGTAGCCTCTTCTACTACGGTTGCGCCCGTGAGGTATTGCTCGAAACCGGGGTAACACGTGGCGCGACGTCCGCGGAGGAGTCCCAATCCGCCGAGCACAAGTGGCGCGGCGCAGATAGCGGCCACTAATCGGCCCTTCTCGTAATGGCGGACGATAGCCTTTTTCAAGTCTTCGTAATCGTTGAGCATAGGCCCACCGCCGGGCAGTACGAGTGCGTCCGCGTCGGTCAGGTCGATGTCCTCAAAGAGTGCGTCTGTCACGACAGGGATGCCATGCCCACCCGTAACCGTTCGATCGCCGGTCATTGAAACCGTGACCGTCTCTACATTCCCGCGACGCAGCACGTCCGTCGTGCCGATGGCCTCAGTCTCTTCGAAGCCCGTCGCAAAAAACACATATGCCTTCTTTCTCATTGTTGGTAGATATTATGATGGATGTAAATGAATAGCTGAAGGGCTTACTTCAGTCTGAACATGTAAGTGATTGTTCCGCTCTGATTGTTCGTGCCCTCGATGCTGTTGAACTTGGCGCGACGGGCAGCTTCGACGGCGCTGCGGCGCATGGAAGCGTTGTCGATGTTCGTGCCCTTGCCGATGTCGGCAGCGATGACGTTACCCGCCGGATCGACCACGATATTGACCACGATGCGACCTTCCTCTTGCACCGTGTAGGCCGGATGCGGCAGGCCTCCCGCTCCGATAGATCGGCCACTTAAGCTGAACCCCGTGCCAACGCCTTTGTTGGCACCCCGATCAGCGTTGCCGAGGGGACTGCCCTGGTTGCCAGTGGTCGTCTTACCCGTGCCTTGACTTGAATTGTTCTTACCAAAAGCACCCGCCACACGGTCACGAATAGCCTGCTCTTTTTTGCGCTGCTCCTCGGCTTGGCGACGTTGCTCAGCCTCAGCTTTGCGTTCTGCTTCGGCTTTCCGTTCAGCCTCTTTGCGTCGGGCCTCGTCTTGTCGGCGGCGCTCCGTGTCTTGACGCTGACGCTCCTCTTGTTGCTTGCGTAGTTCCTCCTGTCGGCGTGCTTCTTCTTTCCGCTTCCGCTCTTGCTCTTTCTTCCGCTGTTGGGCCAAGGCCACGGACTCTTCTTGGTCTTGTGTGATGAGCTTTTCCGGTTGCTTGGGTGTGGGAGGAGTAGGAGGCGTAGGTGGAGCGGGGGGCGTAGGAGGCGGAGGGACGACGGTCTCCTCTTGCACTTCTTCCGTCGGTTCGTCCTGCGCAGGCTCGCCCTCCGGCTCAAACGTTCCAGTGGCCTCGTCTATCGTGCCGAAGTTTACCATCACACCGCCATCTTCCTCCGGCTCCACGGCTTTCAGCACCGTGAAATAGAGGATCAGCAGAATGACGGCGTGGAAAAGGATCGATCCGACAATAGCCAGCAGGTTGTTTTTCTTCAGCTTCATGGCGTGCGCTCCGGTGGACGGGTGGCCAGCACCACCTTATATTTATTCTCGTTGGCCAGGTTCAGCACGCTCACGATCTGACCGTAAGGGACGGTCTCGTCGGCATAGAGGGCGACGAACATCTCCGGGTCGGCCTCGTATTGCTCTTGCAGGAAGGGGGCGATGTCTTCAAAGGCCACCTGCTGCTCGCGTTGGTTGCCTGCCGCGACGTAGAAATTCCCTTCCGCGTCGATTGTCACGCGTGTGATGGGTTTGGCTGCCGTCTGTTTCTGCGCCTGCGGCAAGGTCAGCTTGATCGCGTTCGGCACCACTACCGTAGAGGTCACCATGAAGAAGATCAGCAGCAGGAAGATGACGTCCGTCATCGAGGCCATGCTGAAGGCTTCATTCACTTTCGTTTTTCGTTTCAGTGCCATGACGTCGTTAGTGTGCAGGTTCGTTCAACAGATCCATGAACTCCATCGTGCTTGCCTCAAGTTTATTGACCACGTTCTCCACGCGAGCCACTAAATAGTTGTATGCAAACAGAGCGATGATACCGACCACAAGTCCGCCGACCGTAGTCACAAGTGCCTCGTAGATACCACCTGAGAGCAGCGTCACGTCCACATTGGTTCCCGCGTTAGCCATGTCGTAGAAGGCGCGCACCATACCCGTAACCGTCCCAAGGAATCCCAGCATAGGTGCACCCGCTGCGGTAGTTGCGATGACAGGGAAGCCACGTTCGAGTTTCGAAATCTCAATGTTGCCCGCGTTTTCGATGGCAGCCAGCACATCGGCGGTAGGGCGTCCGAGGCGGAGGATGCCTTTCTCAATCATGCGAGCGGCAGGGGTTGGCGTCGTCCGACAGAGGTTGAGCGCCTGATCGATCTTGCCTTCATAAATGTAGTCGCGGATACGGTTCATAAACGTTTCGTCGTTTCGTCCCGCCTGACGGATCACGAGCAGTCGCTGAATAAAGAAGTAGATGGCCACCAATGAGAGCACCAGTAGGACGCCCATGATCCATCCGCCCTTCATGGCGAGATCGATGATATTGATTTGAGCCTGTGTTTGTGCGGCGTCGGCCGCGATTTCAGTTGCTGCATCGGCGGCTTCTTCCGTAGCCACTTGCGCGAAGAGGAATAAGATGTTCATATCGTTTCTAATTCTGTGTTGTATGGGGTTACTGTTAAATGCGGCTTCAAGACGGGAAGGACAGAGCGGGGGACTTGCCCTCCACTCCCTCCCCGAATAACTATTTCGGTTCTCCTTTCAAGCAGGCCTTGTAGAGGCCAATGGTTCGCTCCAGTCCGTAATAGAGCGCGTCGCAGATCAGGGCATGGCCGATCGAGACTTCCTCAATCCACGGCAGGTGCGAAGCAAAGAAGGCTAAGTTTTGCAGGCTCAGGTCGTGCCCTGCATTGACACCGAGGCCGAGGCTTTTCGCCCGCTTTGCCGCTTCCACAAAGGGTGCTATGGCGTGGTCTCGATTGCTGTTATATCCGTTGGCATAGGGTTCGGTGTAGAGTTCGATGCGATCCGTCCCCGTTTTAGCTGCCCATTCGATATTCTCCAGATCCGTCTCCACGAAGAGCGACGTCCGAATGCCGTGGCCTGTGAACGTGTCCACCAGTTCGCTCAGTTGGTTAAAGTGCTCCTTCACGTTCCAACCCGCGTTGGACGTCAGCACGTCTGGCGCATCGGGCACCAGCGTCACCTGAGTCGGCTTTACGGTGAGCACCAGATCGACGAACGACTGGATGGGATAACCTTCAATGTTCAGTTCTGTTTTGATGATCGGCTTGAGCGCATAGACATCGTTATATCGGATGTGTCGCTCGTCCGGGCGCGGGTGCACGGTAATGCCCTGTGCCCCGTAGGCTTCGCAATCTTTAGCGATCTGCACCACATCGGGCACGTTTCCGCCACGTGCATTGCGAAGAGTCGCTGCTTTGTTGATATTGACACTTAACTTAATCATGTGAAAAAAATCTGGTTCTGCTATGTTCCTTACATTTGTACGTCTAAAAAATGCAGCGCAAAAGTAGGACGATTCGGGAGGGAACGAAACAAAGTCATACAATTAAAAATCAGAATATGAAGATCGGAATATTCGGCTGTGGATATAGGCCGGATAAGCTGCCCTTGTTGCAGCGACTGTTTGAGAAACTGAACCGCTTGGAGGCAGAAATCTTCGTCTCCAAAGACTTCCACGCCTTTCTCACTACAACGCCCCACTTCTGCCCGCCCATCTCTGGCGTGCTGACCGTGGCGCCGTTTGATTTGGACGTTGCCCTGAGCGTGGGGGGCGATGGCACCTTCCTGCGTGCCGCTGAACAGATCGGACGGCAAGACATCCCCATCTTGGGCATTAACACCGGGCGCCTCGGATTCTTAGCCGAAGCCGGACCCGAACAGATCGAGGAGACGCTCGATGAGCTTTTCCGCGGCGATTATCGGATCGAGCGGCGGATGATGCTACGCTTACAGACGCGCGGTGCCGACGGCTTGACGCGCTCGGAGATCTATTCCGAGACACCGTCCGACTCCGAAGCGCCGTCCTCGAACTATGCCTTGAACGAGGTCGTTCTGCTTAAGCGCGAAACCTCGTCCATGATCACCATCCATACCTATTTAAATAAGGAGTACCTCACGTCTTACCAGGCCGACGGACTTGTGATCGCCTCGCCCACCGGATCGACAGCCTACTCCATGAGTGTCAATGGGCCGATCCTCTTGCCCGGAAGTGACAACATTGTGCTCAGCCCTGTGGCGCCGCATAGTCTGAATGTGCGTCCGTTGGTCATTCCGGCCTCGTACGAAATAATCTTAAAGACCGAAAGTCGGAATGACTCCTATCTCGTAGCCCTTGACGGACGGTCACGGAGTCTCTCGACAGACGTCGAACTCTCTGTTTGTAAGGCAGATTTCTCCACGCAGATGATTCATCGTAACAATCGAAATTTCTATCAGACGCTGCGTGATAAGCTGATGTGGGGCGCAGACATAAGAGTTAAATAAGCGTAAGCGTAGGCCCTTTTTCGTCGGCAGGTATTGCCGGAATCGGAAACAGGCCTACTTTTGCACCGTGTTTTTCATGGTATTAGATTTAAGGTTAACAATGAAGATTGTGGTTGTCGTGAGACAACCATTTCTTTTTTATACCCACCCGTAGTTTTATCGCGCATCTATCCGCTTCATCTCATATACAGCCGTCGGCCCTCGCAAAGGGCCGTTTTTGTTTCTGCATGCGTCCGGAAGATAGGTGCCACAGGAATACGACGAATCTTTTTCTGGGGGCACTGTTCTATTCCGTTCAGAACGAATGCACCTGAAGCGGTAGGGGCGTAATGCTTACGCCCCCAAATACATCGAAGAGGGGAGAGGAGGGGCGGACATTTGAGGTAACCTGTTCCGATTTCATTTATAAGGATACGCGAAATCGTTTCCGTTAGAAACGTCCTAGGGGCGTATGCCGTACGCTCCCTTTTCCCGTCGCACGAAACCGATCTCCGAAACTTTTAGACGCCTTCCCGCCGCACAAAGCCGTTTTCCGAAGCATTTTTCCCCTTTCCCGCCGCGGGAAATGACTTTTCGAAGAATTTTCCCCGTTTCCCGTCGCAAAAAGTGACTTTTCGGAGATTTTGATCGGTTTCCCGCCTCATTTTAGCGTTTCCAGAAAATTTTGATCGGTTTCGCGCGGCGGGAAGGCGTTTCGCGAAGTTCGAGATCGGTCTCGCGTTTCATTTTGGCGTTTCGAAAAAGCATTACCCCCTCACGTGAGTCCGATGTAAGAATAACGCCAGCAGAGAGAACCTATGGGAGCCATGCGATGGCCAAAACGCTTTTGGAAATGCTTGCACCGGCGGTGCAACGACTAAAAAGTACTTTTTACGGCTTACACCAGTGGTGCAAGGGTCAAATAGTAGTTTCTTTCTGTTTGTACCGGTGGTGCAAGCGGTAAAAAGTGGTTTTTACAACGCTCTATCAAAGACATTCTCTATGGATTAGAAACCTCATTCTTTCGTCGAACTCACGTTAACCGGTGAGCGACAGGTGCGCCCAAACGCAAATGATCGAATCACTTGAGGCCTTGAGCGGGCTCAAATGATCCGATCATCGGGTCATCGGTGCCGGAACGGTTCCGGCCGGGAGGAGGGAGGGTCAGCTCCTGAGCGTTTCCTCGATCGCTTCGACGGTGGAGCGGAAGTTCTTATTGATGTCCATCTGATCCTTGACCGTCTTGCAAGCATGCAGCACGGTGGCGTGATCCTTACCGCCGACCACCTTACCGATGCGTGAGAACGACGCCGAGGTGTACTTCTTGGCCAAGAACATGGTGATCTGGCGTGCCTGCACGATCTCGCGTTTGCGTGAAGGCGTCTGCACGAGTGACTCTTCAAGGTTGAAGAATCGGCAAACCTTCTCCTGAATCTTTTCGATGGAGAGCTCCTTGTTTTCCACGCGAACCGTCTGGCCTACGACGCGCTGAGCCATCGCCATGTCGACGGGGCTGTTATTGATCAGCGAATTGGCCATGAGCGAGACCAGCACGCCCTCCAAGTCGCGGATATTTTCCGTCACGTGATCGACGATGTAGTTGAAGACCTCGTCGCTGAGCACCAGTCCTTCGGCCTCGATCTTGTTACGCAAGATGGTGCGACGCAGCTCCGCATCGGGTCGCCCGAGCTCGGCCGTGAGACCCCATTTGAGGCGCGTGATGAGTCGCTCCTCCAGTCCCTGCATATCAACGGGCGCCTTGTCGGCCGTCAGCACGAGCTGCTTGCCGAGCTGGTGCAGGTTGTTGAAGATGTGGAAAAAGGCCATCTGCGTCTTGTTCAGGCCGACCAGCTCGTGGATGTCGTCGAGGATGAGCACGTCGAGGCTCTGGTAGAAGTTCAGGAAGTCGTTCGACGTGTTTTTGATCACCGCGTCGGTGTATTGGATGCGGAAGCGGTGGGCGGAGACGTAGAGGACGCGCTTCTCGGGGTGCATTTGACGGATGCGCAGGCCGATGGCGTGGCAGAGGTGCGTCTTGCCGACGCCCGATGGGCCATAGATGAAAAGCGGGTTGAAGGTCGTCTTGCCCGGATCGTTCGACACGGCCACGCCGGCCGTACGAGCCAGCTTGTTGGTCACGCCCTCGAAGAAGTTATCGAACGTATAGCGACGGTTGAGCTGCGAGTCCAGCTCCTCGGGCGCCACCTGCGTGAAGGGCGTCTGGATCATGCGACTCACGCCCGGACGTGGCGCAGCGGCACGTGTCGTAGCGGCCGATGAGGCGTCGTCGGCACCCTCTTCGCCCATCACGCGGTAGTTCAGCGAGACGCCTTGACCAAACACCTTCGGCACGGCCATGCGAAGCACGTTGACGAAGTTGGCCTCCAGATACTCGTAAAAAAACGGGCTGGGCACCCGTATCGTTACTTTCTGCTCGTCGAAAGACAGGGGCGTGATGGGCTGGAACCACGTCTTGAACGCGGCCTCCGGCACGTTATCCCTGATAATCGACAGGCATTTATCCCATAAAAGTTGACATTCAGACTTCATTGTAGCATATGTAAGTGTGGGGGGTTAGACAGCGTGGGATGATTGTTTTGCGGCGTAAAGGTCTGGCAATAAATCAAAGTCCAAAAGCGGCCTCGGCTCGTGAACGAGGGCTTGCACAGGTCGCGCCCGTTCAGTGCCAAACACTTAGGAGTATCGGTTTCTTTTTCTGGCATTTAGCGAGGCAAAACGCGCTTGGAATGCGGATAATACGCCATTATGAACACCCCACTGATCCATCTGTCCCGAAGCTTCGAATAACCCCAAAGGCACGGATTTATGGCTTGAAATAATACCCTTCCAACCTTCGACGAAAACTCCAAATCCATTCCAGAAGTTAGAATGGATCCAACATGAAGCCAACAGTCCCCCTCCCTTGACCATCCGCCTGCACATCGGCGCATCTAACCCGACGGTGTGGTGTCGCAACGGATGCCCCAGGCCGAGGCCAGAAAAAGACGAATCTGCATCGACAAAAGCCCACGCCTCGACGCCTCCCCCCAAGGCACTCCTACGAATTGGCCTACTTTTGCCGCCCACCATACAGATTTCATCATACATATATATATATCCTTATGAGCGTAACCATCAGGGAGGTCACGACCAAGAGCGAGCTCAGGCGCTTCGTGAAGTTCCCCATCGACCTGTACAAGGGCAACCCCTACTATGTGCCGGGGCTGATCGACGAAGAGATGATCACCCTGTCGCGAGATAAAAACCCGGCCTTCGAGAACTGCGAAGCCATCTACTATCTGGCCTATCGGGGCGAACGCATTGTCGGACGCATCGCGGGCATCATTGCGCACGCCGCTAACCGCGTCTGGAATCAACACCGCGCTCGCTTCGGCTTCGTGGACTTTATTGACGACCAGGAGGTGGTCGACGCCCTCTTCGCCGCCGTCGAAAAGTGGGCGCGCAAGAAGGGCATGGACGCCCTACACGGGCCTATGGGCTTTACCGACTTGGATCACGAGGGCATGCTCATCATGGGCTTCGACCAGATCGGCACAATGGCCACCATCTACAATCATCCCTACTACCCGCAGCACATGGAGCGTATGGGCTACACCAAGGATCAGGACTGGCACGAGTTCAAGATCTACATCCCCGACGCCATCCCCGAGAAGCATCTGCGCATCGCCGAGATCGTCAAGAAGAAATACGGGCTGAAGGTGCTCAAGTTCCGTCGCCGCAAAGACATCATGCCCTATGCCCACAAGGTGTTCGAGACGCTCAACGCAGCCTACGCGCCTCTCTACGGCTTCACCCCACTGACCGAGCGGCAAATCGATTATTACATCAATATCTATATCCCCTTGCTGCGACTCGACCTCGTGACGGTCATCGTACGCGAGGAGGACGACGCCGTGGTGGGCTTCGGCGTCTCTCTACCCAACCTCTCACACGCCCTGCAACAGGCCCGCGGCAACCTCCTGCCCTTCGGTTTCTTCCCGCTGATGAAGGCGCTCAAGTCGAAGGCACGCGTAATCGATCTCTACCTCACGGGCGTCCTGCCGGAGTATCAGAACAAGGGCGTGAACGCGTTGCTCTTCACCGACCTCATCCCGCAGTATATCAAGATGGGCGCCGAGTATGCCGAGAGCAACATCGAGCTGGAAAACAACACCGCCGTGCAAGCACAGTGGGACTACTTCAAGCGCGAGCATCACAAGTCGCGCCGCGCGTTTATCAAGCATTTATAGAGGCTTGTAGAGGGTAGAGGGTAGAGGGTAGAGGGTAGAGGGTAGAGCCGGGTACATCATTTGTCTCTCCCCAGCTCTTCTCCTCTCTCTATCCTCCATCCACTCTCTATCCTCTACCCTCTATCCTCTACTCTCTACCCTCTACCCTCTACCCTCCACTCTCTACCCTCTACCCTCTAATTATGGACATCTCCCCCATCACCGCATACGACGACCGCGACATTGTCACCCTCGAAGGACTCGAGGCCGTCCGTAAACGCCCCGGCATGTACATCGGTAACACGCACGGAGGCGAGGATCGTAACGACGGCATTTACGTCCTGCTCAAGGAAGTGATCGACAACTCCATCGACGAGTTCCGCATGAAGGCCGGTCACCGCATCGACGTCCACATCGCCGACGGCACCGTCAGCGTGCGCGACTTCGGCCGCGGTATCCCCCAGGGCAACCTCGCCAAGACCGTCTCCACGCTTCACACCAGCGGCAAGTTCGGCTCCGAGGCCTTCAAGAAATCCATCGGGCTGAACGGCGTCGGCATCAAGGCCGTCAACGCCCTCTCGACCGACTTCACCGTCGTCTCCTATCGCGACGGCGTGGAGAAGCGCGTCGACTTTGCGCGCGGCAAACTGACGGCCGACCACCCCACCGTGCCCACCACGGAGAAGAACGGCACACTGATCCGCTTCACCCCCGACCCCACCATCTTCGAGGCCTACGCCTACCGCAACGAGATCGTCGAATCGCTCATTCGCAACTACTGCTACCTCAACTCCGGCCTGGCCATCTATTACAACGGCACGAAGTTCTTATCCGAAAACGGACTCGAGGACTTGCTCAACGAGAACATCACCGACGAGATCCTCTACCCCATCGTCCACCTCCGTGCCGACGACATCGAGATCGCCTTCACGCACGTCAACCAGTCGCGCGACGACTACTATTCCTTCGTCAACGGCCAATACACCTCGCAGGGCGGCACCCATCAGGCAGCCTTCAAGGAGGCCTTCGCCCGGACGGTGAAGGAGTTTTACAACAAGAACTTCGAGACGGCCGACATCCGCAGCGGGCTCGTGGCCGCGATCTACATCGGCGTCGAGGAGCCGGAGTTTGAATCGCAGACGAAGATCAAGCTCGGATCGCGCAACATGAGCCCCAAGGGCGACGTCTCCGTGGCCAAGTTCGTAGGCGACTTCGTGAAGAAAGAAGTAGACAACTACCTCCACAAGACGCCCGACACGGCCGACGCCCTGCTGCGCAAAATCCAAGAGTCGGAGAAGGAGCGCAAGGCCATCGCCGGCGTGGCCAAGCTGGCCCGCGAGCGCGCCAAGAAGGTGAACCTACACAACCGCAAGCTGCGCGACTGCCGCATCCACCTCAACGACGCCAAGAGCGAAAACAAGACCGAGAGCAGCCTCTTCATCACCGAGGGCGACTCGGCCAGCGGATCGATCACCAAGAGCCGCGACCCGAACCTGCAAGCCGTCTTCAGCCTCCGCGGCAAGCCGCTCAACTGCTTCGGCCTGACGAAGAAGATCGTCTACGAGAACGAGGAGTTCAACCTGCTGCAGGCCGCGCTCAACATCGAGGACGGCCTCGACGGACTGCGCTACAACCGCGTCATCATCGCCACCGATGCCGACGTGGACGGCATGCACATCCGCCTACTGCTGATCACCTTCTTCCTCCAGTTCTTCCCCGACCTGATCAAGCAGAAGCACCTCTACATCCTCCAGACGCCCCTCTTCCGCGTGCGCAACAAGCAGCAGACCCTCTACTGCTACAGCGAGGAGGAGCGCGCCGCCGCCATCCGCCGCTTAGGCAAGAACCCCGAGATCACCCGCTTCAAAGGCCTCGGAGAGATCTCGCCCGACGAGTTCAAGCATTTCATCGGAAAAGACATCCGCCTCGACCCCGTGTCGATCAAGAAGGAAGACTCCATCAAGGAGATGCTCGAGTTTTATATGGGCAAGAACACGCCCGACCGGCAGAACTTCATCATCGACAATCTGGTGGTCGAAGAAGACCTCGAGAACAACTAAGGTCAACCCTCTACCCTCTACCCTCTATGCATCACATCGCCATCTTCCCCGGCACCTTCGACCCCTTCACCATCGGCCACCGCTCGCTTGTCGACCGCGGCCTGGGGCTGGTGGACGAGATCATCGTGGCCATCGGCACGAACGAGAACAAACGGACCTACTTCCCGCTCGAGAAAAGGCTGGAGTTCATCCGCACCCTCTATCGCAACGAGCCACGCGTCCGTGTGGCCGCCTACGACACGCTCACCGTCGACTTTGCCCACACCGTCGGCGCCCGCTTTATCCTGCGCGGCATCCGCACGGTCAACGACTTTGAGTATGAAAAGAACATCGCCGACGTCAACCGTAAGCTCGCCGGCATCGAGACGTTCATCCTCTTCACCGAGCCGGAGCACACGCACATCAGCTCCTCCATCGTGCGCGAGCTGCTGCACTTCGGCAAGGACATCTCGGCCTTCATCCCGCCCGAGATCCGCGACATGGCGCAGACGTAAAACCTGCCTCTGATTCGGGTCCAACCATTGGTTTGAAGCAAAAACGACCCCCGATTTGGGCCAAACCAATGGTTTGAAGCAAAACCGACCCCCGATTTGGGCCAAACCATTGGTTTGAAGCAAAACCGACCCCCGATTTGGGCCAAACCAATGGTTTGAAGCAAAACCGACCCCCGATTTGGGCCAAACCATTGGTTTGAAGCAAAACCGACCCCCGATTTGGGCCAAACCAATGGTTTGAAGCAAAACCGACCCCCGATTTG
>ERZ773073.459-NODE-459-length-21103-cov-34.125570_pt1 | contig 21103 bp, 22 predicted proteins | sample MGYA00580616_ERZ773073 | MGnify/ENA primary metagenome ERZ773073 (study PRJEB29015, sample SAMEA2737960) | human oral metagenome | biome: human oral; feature: human-associated habitat; material: dental | place: China | collected 2131 ...
GTGCAAAAGAATTTTTAGAAAAATTAAAAGAAAAAAATATAAGATATATATTTTTGACAAACAATTCTTCTAAAAATAAAGATAGATATGTTGAAAAATTAAATAAATTAGGGATAGAAGCACATAGGGAAGATGTGTTTAGTTCAGGTGAAGCAACTACAATTTATTTAAACAAACAGAAAAAAGGAGCAAAAGTATTTTTATTAGGAACTAAAGATTTGGAAGATGAATTTGAAAAAGCTGGATTTGAATTAGTAAAAGAAAGAAATAAAAATATAGATTTTGTAGTTTTAGGTTTTGATACTACTTTAACTTATGAAAAATTATGGATAGCATGTGAATATATAGCAAATGGAGTAGAATACATAGCAACTCACCCAGATTTTAACTGCCCTTTAGAAAATGGAAAATTCATGCCTGATGCTGGAGCAATGATGGCATTTATAGAAGCATCAACTGGGAAAGAACCAACAGTTATAGGAAAACCTAATAAACATATTATAGATGCAATTATAGAAAAATATGATTTAAAAAAATCTGAACTTGCAATGGTGGGAGATAGACTATATACTGATATTAGAACTGGAATAGATAATGGTTTGACTTCTATTTTAGTTATGAGTGGTGAAACTGATAAGAAAATGTTAGAAGATACGATTTATAAACCAGATTATATTTTTGATTCTGTAAAAGAATTAAAAGAAAAAATAGAATAAAAGTTGAAAATATACTATAATATAAAAACAATTATATTTTTATGTTATTAGGAGGTAAAAAATGGATTTATTGAAACTTATGGGAGATAGATATACTTGTAGAAGATATTCAAATGAAGATGTTAAGGAAGAAGATTTAAATAAAATTTTAGAAGCAGGAAGAATAGTTCCAACTTCTCATAATAATCAACCACAAAGAATTTATGTTGTAAGAAGTGAAGAAGCAAAAGAAAAATTGATGAAAGATTTCGCATACAATTATAAAGCTCCTTGTTATTTAGTTTGTGGTTACAATATTGATGAAGTATGGAGAAATGATTTAGATGGAGATAGAGAAAGTGGAGATATAGATGTTTCAATTGTTATAACTCATATGATGTTAATGGCTGAAGAACTTGGATTAGGTGCTTGTTGGATAGGGCGTATTACACCAGAATTAGTAAAGAAAAATTTAAATATACCTGAAAATGTAAAAGTTGTTGCAGTTCTTAGTCTAGGATATCATAGAGAAGATGATAGACCTTCTAAGTTACATACTATTCGTAGAAGCAATGAAGAATTAGTTAAATTTTTATAATAAAGACTTGCTTTTTTTAAAAAATCAAGTATAATAAATACAACTAAGATAAAGGAGGTTACAAAATGAAAAAAATATCATTAGTTATTTTAGTTCTAGCAGGAATCTTAGCAGGATGTACTCATACAGAAAAGGTTGCAACAGGGGGAGCTTTAGCAGGAGCTGCTGTTGGAGCTATGCTTGGTAATGATGTTAGAGGTACTGCTGTTGGAGCTGCTGTTGGAGGAGCTTTAGGAGCTGGAGCTGGAGAGTTAACAAAAAACAAATAAGAAAACAAAAAATGAAAAAGTTTAGAAAAAATTTATTGGGGGATTAATTTTTTATAATTAATTCCCTTTATTTTTTCAATAAAAAACCTCTCTTAATTTAGAGAGGCTTTTTATTTTTATTAAAGGTTTTTATGATTACTTATTTTGTAATTGTTCTCCAGTATAAGTCCAATCAAATTCAACTGTTTGAGTTTTAAAGAATTCTTCAGCTGCTGCAACTCCACCATCTTTAGCTGCTGGAACTCCAGTTTCACTGTCTACATGTAGTAAATAATCAGTAGGTGCTTTAATTTCAAGTTGTAATTTATATTTTCCAATTGGAATTAAACCTTTTTTAATATTTATTCCATAGTGAGCACCATCATCAGCATTCATTGGCATAAATGTTCCTGAAGTTAATTCAGTTTTTCCATCTTCAGACATAACTTTGTAGTTTACTGTTAAGTAAGCAGGCCAAATATCTTCTCCATCACCAAATCCAAATTTCTTAGCTGCTTCAGGCAATAAGTGAATATCAGCTTCTAAGTGCATATCAGATTCAGCAGCTGATGGTTGTTTTCCTTCAGGAATCATATCTACTGCTTGGAAGTAAACTGCAGCTACTTGATAAGGTCCTACAACTGTTTCATCAATAGGAACTTCGGCAAATCCTGATTCTCCAGGTTTTTCAGCTGGTGCTTCTGTTTTTGGAGCTTCAGCAGTAGCTGGTGCTTCAGTAGTTGCAGCAGGTTCAGCTGGTTTTGGTTCTTCTTTCTTTTCTCCACATGCAACTAATCCTAAAACAAGTAAAGCTCCTAATAAAAATTTTAAATTTTTCATAATAAAATCCCTCCTAGAAATTTATAAAATTAATTAAATTTTAAAATACAGTAAAAAATTATTTATTTTCCTTTGCCAATGCTTCAGCTTCTTTTTTTGCTCTTTTTTCTTTGAAATAATTGTTTAAAAGCATCCAAGAAGAAGCAATTATTAACATAATTTGAGGTATTAAAGTTTCAGCTCTATCATAGATATTAAGCCAAGTATTTTGGTAACCATTCATAGCTGGTATAGTTGTACTTCCAGATATAACACCTGCTTCAGTAAGTTCCACAACTCCTTTTCCCATAAATGATATACATAATACAAATAAAAGAATACTTGTGAACATAAAGAATGGTTTTAATGGTAATCTTACTGTTGTATATCTAAATATTAAATATATAACAATTAAAACTATTGTTCCTACTAAGAAACCATAAAAAGCATATAATTTGTTAGTCTGACCACCTGTTAACATAGCTTTATAGAATAGAACTAATTCAGCACCTTCTCTTACAACCGCTAAAAATGCAGAAAAGATTAATGCTCTTCCACTGTTTTGGTCAATAGATTTTTGAACTTGGGATTTTATATATCTTGACCAAGCTTGTTCTTCTGAACGAGATAATATCCAGTTACTTACCCAGAATAAAACAGCAACAGCTAGGAACATTGTAATTCCTTCCATCAATTCTTGTCCAACTCCTCCAAGTAACCAATCTATTAAGAATGCTAATAAGAAAGAACAAATAACCCCAAATGCCATTCCTATATAAACTTGTTTACATAGTTTTTGATTTCCAGTTTTAACCAAGTAAGCAATAATTGCAACAACAACTAATATTGCTTCTAATCCTTCTCTTAAAAGTAATCCAAATGAACCACCAAATGATTTTAACTTAATTGTTGTTTCATCTCCAACAACAGCTTGTTCATTACTAAATACTTTCATTCCTAAATCATCTGGATCATCTATTGAAGCTGCTCCATCAAGTACCATAGCATCTTTATATACCTTCATTGCAAGAGTATCTATTTCCTTATCTAGTTCTTCAACATTTCCTTGAATATTTCCTTTTAAAGTATGTTTTATTCTACGAAATGTTGCTTCAATTTCATTTACTCTTTTTGCTGCAATGTTAACCATTACATTTTTTTCAAATCCTTGGACTTCATAGTACCCAAAGTATGCTCTATTCATTGCATTATAGGCTTCATCATTATTACCTTCTTCAATAAATTTTTTAGCAGCTTGAAATTCAATATTCATATCCTTAGCAACATCTTGCCAAGTATCATATTTTTTCTTTTGAGCTGCTTCCACATCTATAGAAGGAAATGAAATAAATAAGCCAAAAACAAAAATAAAAGCAAACAAAGATTTAAAATAATTTTTCATCTTTTTCACCTCTAAAATATTTAGCTCTTTACAGAACTTTATTACATTTATATAATATATCAAACATTTTTAAAAGTCAATATATTTACTATACAAAATATTTCTTTTTGTAATATTTTTTTAAAAAATAGATAGACATTTTTTATAATTTATAATATATTAAAAGTTATAAAAAATATTTTTTGAAAAAATAATAAGGGGGAAAAAATGCAAGAAGCATTAAGAAAATTTTTTAACTTTGAGGAGTATGAAACCAATTTTAAAAAAGAAATTATTGCAGGAACTACAAATTTTTTGACAATGGCTTATATTTTGGGAGTAAATACTATAATATTAAGTTCAGCTGGAATGGATTTTAACTCTGTATTTTTAGCAACAGCAATTTCATCAGCAATAGCTTGTTTTGTAATGGGACTTGTTGCTAATGCACCTTTGGGACTTGCACCAGGTATGGGTTCTAATTCATTTTTTACATTTATTGTTGTAAAATTATATGGTTATTCTTATCAAGAAGCATTGGCTATGGTTTTTGTATCAGGAACATTATTTTTACTTCTTTCAGCAACTGGAATAAGAGATAAAATTATTAATTCTATACCAGAAAATTTAAAACAGAGCATAGGAGCAGGAACAGGATTTTTTATAGCCTTAATAGGTTTAGTAAAAGCAGGTATAGCAGTTTCACATCCAGCAACCCTTATAACATTAGGAAATTTTAAAAATCCTACTGTGCTACTTGCAGTGTTTGGATTACTTTTAACAATAATTTTGATGAGTAGAAAGATTGATGCAGCAGTATTTTTTGGACTTTTAATAACTGCTATTGTAGGAATTATCCTAGGTAGATTTGGAGTTGAAGGAATGCCAAAATTTTCAAATGAGATTATAAAAGTAAATACTTCACTAAATCATTTTGGAGATTTTTTCTATGGATTAAAAAGTTTAATTTCAAAACCTAAATCAATATTTTTAATATTTACTTTCTTCTTTGTTGATTTTTTTGATACAGCAGGAACATTAGTTGCTATAACAAATAAAATTACATCAAAGACTGGAAAAAATTATCAAATGAAGAAAATGTTATTTTCTGATGCAGTGGGAACAGTTGTGGGAGCTGTACTAGGAACTTCAACAGTAACTACTTTAACAGAATCTACAAGTGGAGTTGCAGCAGGTGGAAGAACAGGATTTACAGCAATAACAACCGGAATTTGGTTTTTAATAGCTTCAATATTTACACCTCTTGTAGCAATAGCTTCACCAATAGAAGTGGGAGGAATGTTTTTTGAACCAGTTATAGCACCTTCACTTATCTGTGTTGGAATACTTATGGCAACTCAACTTTCAAGCATAGATTGGCATGATTTTACAGCAGCTTCTGCAGGATTTGTAACTATAATGATAATGATAGTTGGATATTCAATTCCTGATGGTATAGCAGCAGGATTTATTGTTTATGTATTTTCAAAATTATTTACAAAAAATATAAAGGATATAACTCCTAGTGTATGGGCAATGTTTGTCTTGTTTGTATTACACTTTGCATTAAAATAAAAAATATAAAAATTTTAAATAGAAACTGATTATGAAATTATTTATAGTCAGTTTTTTATTTTAAAATTAAATTAATGCATTTAAATAGATAATTTGCTATAATGTTTAAGATATAAATTTAGATTAGGGAGGAAAGTATGAACTATGAAAAATTTAATAAAAAAAATTAATAGAATTTTTCAAGATTATATGAGGGTGAAAAGACTAAAGATAGGTAAATATATTTGGGATAGAAAAGAAAAAGTCAAAATAGTAGAAGGAGATAATTTTTTAGAAGATAATAATATAAAATCTATACTTTTTTTAAGATATGATGGTAAAATTGGAGATATGATAGTAAATTCACTAATGTTTCGTGAAATAAAAAAAGTATATCCAGATATAAGAATTGGAGTTATAGCAAGAGGAGCAGCAATAGATATAATAAAGGATAATCCCAATGTTGATAAAATTTATGAATATTATAAAGATAGAAAAAAAATTAAAGATTTAGCTTTAAAGATAAAAGAAGAAAAATATGATTTATTAATTGATTTTTCAGAGATGTTAAGAGTCAATCAAATGATGTTGATAAATTTATGTAGGGCTAGAATTAATATAGGACTTGATAGGAAAGGTTGGGAATTATTTGATTTATCTATTGAAAGTGGTAAAGATTTTAAATGGATAGAACATATAACAAATAGATATTTAGCCTATTTAGTGAAAATAGGATTAAAAAGAGAAAGTATAGACATTTCTTATGATATTTACTTAAAAGAGGAAAAAAAATATGAGGATTTTTTTTATAAAATAAAAGAGAATAAAAAGTTAATTTTGAATCCTTATGGAGCAAGTAAGCATAAAAGTTTTAGTATAGAAACTTTGGAAAAAATTATAAATTATTTAAAAGATAAAAATATAGCTATTATTTTAGTGTATTTTGAAGATAAATACAAGGAATTAAAATTTTTAGAAAAAAAATATAGTAATGTATATATACCTGAAAATATAGCTAATATTTTAGATACAACTCTTTTAATAAAGAAAAGTGATTATGTTGTAAGTCCAGATACCTCAATAGTTCATATAGCAAGTGCTTTGAATAAAAAAATGATAACAGTTTATCCACCAAAAGGGGGAAAATATGGAGTTGATCATTTAGTATGGGCACCTAAATCTGAATATAGTAGAGTTATTTTTTGTAAAGACAAAACTGGAAATTATGATGAAATTGATATAAATACTTTTAATATGCAAGAAATGAAAGAAGAAATCTTAAAGATGTTAGAACAATAAAGGAGTCAGTGTGAAAAAAAAGGTATTATTTTATAATGGAAGTCTTAGAATGGGAGGAATAGAAAGAGTTTTAGTAGAAGTCTTACAAAATATTGATAAAACTAAGATAGATATTGATTTAGTGATAGAAGACGGAACTAAAACTTTAAATATTTTTGAAAAAGATATACCAAAAGAAATAGAAATTTTTTATTTAAAATCAGAAAAATTGATAAAAATTACAGATTCTTTTAGAAAAAAGAAAAAAAATATATTCTATAAAGTGGCTTATAATTTATTAATGAATTATGAAAGCTATGTTAAAAAAAATAATTTAAAAAAATTAGTAAAAAATAAAAAATATGATGTAGTAATAGATTTTGATATGGGACTTTCAAAATATATAAAAATGATAGATGTTAATAAAAAAATAGCTTGGGTTCATGCTTCTATAAAGAATTGGTATGAAAGAGAGAGCAGAATAGCAAGATTAGGAAAAAGATTACAACAATATGATAATATAGTTACAATATGTGGTGAAATGAAAGAAGAAACGGCTAATTTATTTCCCTTTTTGAGAAATAAATTATTAAGAATTTATAATCCATTTAACTTTGATAGAATCTTAAATTTGTCAGAAGAAAGAATAGAAAATAAATATTATGATGAAGACTTTATAGTTGCTATTGTTAGATTAACAACTCATCAAAAAGATTTCCCAACATTGATTAAAGGGTTTAAAAAAGCAAAAGAATTATCAAATATATCTGAAAAACTACTAATTCTTGGAGATGGACCTGATAGAGAGAAAATTGAGAAGATGATTAGGGATGAAAATATGGAAAAAGATATAATCTTATTAGGGAGTATAAAAAATCCTTACCCTTGGCTGAAAAAAGCAAAATTATTTGTTCATAGCTCAAAATATGAAGGTTTACCAACTGTGCTAATTGAAGCTTTGGTTTTAAATAAAAAGGTGATATCAAGTGCTTGTCCTACTGGACCAAAAGAAATTTTAGAAAATGGAAAAATTGGGGATTTATATGAAATTGGAGATTATGAAAAACTTGCTTATTACATTATAGAAGATTTAAAAAATAACAATTTGGATAAAGAGCTAATAAGAAAAGAAATTCAAAAATTTAGTAAAGAAGAAGTAATAAAAGATTATGAAAGATTAATCTTAAATTAAAAGGTAAATATGGAAATCTAAACTACTTTAAAAATCTTAAATCTGAGATTAGAGATATAGTTTAATTTCCATATTTTTATTTATTAAAAGTTGAATTATAAAAGTTTCTCTACTTCATCAAGAGAAATATTGTTTAATTCTGAATTTCCAAAATATTCATTTTTATTTAAAATACAAGGATTTCCATAAAAAATAATAACATTTTTCCAATTGTTATGAGAAAATTCATTAATCTTTGTAAAAATCCCATAAGTTTTAATTCTTAAAGATGCTGCTACATGAAATAAACCCGAATCAAATCCAAGATAATATTCACAATTTGAGATAATATCAATGCTTTCATCAAGGGAAACTTTATTTACTAAATTCTGAATGTTGAAATCTTTAAAATCAATATATCTTTTTAATTCACTTAAGTACTTTACATCTCTATCACCAGCACCTAGAAAGAATATTTTTTTTATATTTTTTTTATTTATAAATATTTTAAGAATTTTAGCAAATAAATTGGCTTTTAACATTTTATATCTTGCACCAGCTCCAATTCCGACAGCTAAAACCCCTTTTTCTTCGATTTCTTTAGAATAATATTCTTTTAAGTTAGGAATAGTATCTATCTCAGTAATATCTTTATTAAATAAAATTTTAAAAAAACTAATTACTGTTTCATCAGTTGTTTTAAAATTAGCAGGAACAAGATTTTTATAATATTTATTCATTTCAGGATGATATCTATTATAAAAAGAGTATGAATCTATATTCTTAAAATATTGGATATCAAAATCATGTTGATCATATTCCAATGAGATAATTTTATTAAATCCAATTTTAAATAAAAAATTTAATAACTTTATCTTTCCAAATAAATTTCGTCTCATATTTTTAGTAAATACAATAATATTTTTAAAACCTATTCTTTTTAATAAAGGAACTATCTTTATATCACAAAGAATATAACACTTTTCTACTTTAAATTGTTTTAAAATTTCTTGAAGTAGATTCAATCTCACTATATTATCTCCAATTCCATCTGTGGAAGTGATAAAAATGTTATCATTGATTTTAGGTTCTTTCAAAAAAAATTTTATATAGAAATTTAAAAATTTTTGTTTCCATCTATTTTTTAACATAAAATCCTCCAAAATTTAAGATAACAATTATTATATAATAAAGTTTAAATAAATAAAAGTATAATATAAAAAATAGGATTTTATATGTTATAATGTTTAAAGGTTATGAAAATAAAATTTTCAATATAAAGAAGGAAGTTATGTTAAAAGAACAAAATTATAAAGATTTCAAAATCTTTTACTATGATGACAAGTATTTAGAAATTGGAAAAAAAATAATAGAAAAAAGTTTTAAAACAGTAAAAATTTTAAAAGATAGTAAAAGAAATTATGTTTCAGAGATAGAAATTGATGAAACTAATTTTATTATGAAAGAGCCAAGGAATGAATACATAATACCTCAAAGAAAAATAATGACTATTTTTAAGAAAGGTGAGGTTCTTAGTACACTTATAAATATTAATAAATTAATTGATGAATATGGATTTAAAGAGTATACAAGACCATTTTTAGCAATAGTGAGAAGAAAAAATAAAATGATAAATTATTCTCTTTTATTAATGGAAAAAATAGAAGGGAAGAAAGAAGAAAAAAATTTAGATATGCTTATAGAAATAATTAAAAAAATTCATAAAAAAGGTTTTTATCATGGAGACTTTAATCCTAGTAATTTTTTAAATTCTAATGGAAAAATTTATATTTTAGATACACAGGGTAAAAAAATGATTTTTGGAAATTATAGAGCTCATTATGATATGTTGACTATGAAAATGGATAATTACCCCAATATGAAGTATCCCTATCCTAAAAATATATTTTATTATTTTGCATTATTTATAAAAAAACTTAAAAAACTTCCTATGATAGAAAAAATAAAAACTTATAAAAAAAAATTAAGAGAAAAAGGATGGAAAATTTAATATGAATATTGATAATAAAAAAAATAATTTTTTAAATGGTCTTATTATTCTTTCAATGCTAGTATATTTGTTTTTTTTATCTCGTAGAGGAGGAGATACAAAAGATATTCTTTCAATTTTTATAATGTTTTTAATCTTTATTTATTCTTTTAAAAATGGTGTAAAAGGATATTTAATGCATAAAAGAGACATAATAATAGGAGTTTTATATCTTGTTTTAGTTACCATTTCTTATGTAATTGTTGATGAAAAAGGAGATGATAAGTTTTATACTTTTTTACATACAACAATATATAGTGTAGGTTTTATGTTAGTTTTATTAAATTATAAATTAGAAGATAGATATATAAAATATATATTACCATTAATGTTGTTTATTTCAATTGCACCAATTTATAAAGGAATCATAGATCTTTATAAGAATTTTGACAATATTGCTTTTTATAGAATAGCAGGGGATACCTATACTACGAGATATGCAGCTGAACTCGGGGTATACTTGCTATTAGGAGTCTTATCTTTTCTTTATTATAAAAAAATATATATAAGGATTTTATTAATTTGTTATGTAGTAATTGTTTTAGCATTAATCTTTTTTACTCAATCAAGAAATGACTTTTTAGTACTTCCAATAATATTGATTTTTATTTTTACTATCTTAGATTGGAAAAAGGGATTAATTTCAATAATTATTGTATTAGGACTTGCTTTTTTTCTGTTTAAGTACCCAAATAAAATTAGAGCAGTAGATAGAATAGAAAGTACAGTAATAAGTAAAGAAAAAATAAAAAAAGATGTCAGATATACCATATTTTTAGACGGAATTAAAGAAGCTAAAAATTATCCAATAATTGGAAAGGGATTTTTTTTCTATAAAGGTCAAAAGTTGCATTCAGCTGATGAAAATATAGATCACTATCATAATAATTTCATAGAAACAGCTGTAACTCAGGGGCTTTTAACCTTAGGTATATATATTGTTTTCTTAATAAATCTTTTAGTAAGTCTATTAAAAAGTTATTTTAGTGAGAAGGATACACTAAAAAAATATATAAAATTATTAGCTATTTCAGTCCTTTTATTTATAAATCTTTATGGCTTCTTTGAAGTAAGTTTTTACTTTGAAAAAATATATCAATTAGTTTTTACTATTATAGCTATAAGTTTTATTATAAATAATAAGAATGATTTTAAAAATATTAAATGAGATAAATAATTCCGATTAAATGGAGAGACAGATGTATGATAACAGTGAGCTAAGAAAAATTTGACAAAAGAAACTTGAAATTTTAGTAGATATAGCAAAATTTTGTAATGATAATAAAATAAGATATTGGTTAGATTCGGGAACACTTTTAGGTGCAGTAAGACATGGTGGATTTATACTTTGGGATGATGATATTTATTTAAAAAATGTATTAAAACTATATGGATTTACTTCCAAAAGAAAAAATAATCCCAAACTATTATCAAGATAAGGAGTTTAAATTAATAAAAAAGTAAAAAATAAGAAAAGGAATAAGATGAAAAAGATACTTTTTAAAAGTGGAAGCACTATGATGGGAGGACTTGAAAAAGTTCAAATTGAATATATAAATTTTTTATTAGAGCAAGAAAAATATCAAGTAAAAATTGTAATAGAAAATGATAATGGAAAAGATAATGCTCTAGAAAAATATATAAATTCTAAAATCATTTATCTAAAAGATTTTAACTATATTTTAAAAATAAGAAAATTAAGAAAAAATAGAAAAAAAAGTTTATGGTCAAGGCTAAAATATAATTTTGCTATATCAAAAGAGGAAAAATATGCTAATGAAAAATTTTTACAAATCTATAAAGAATATAAACCTGATATTGTAATAGATTTTGATTCAAGTTTAACAAAAATAATTGATAAATTAGATTTATCTAAAAATTTAGTTTGGATACATAGTTCTATTGAAAATTGGAAAAAGAAAAAAAATAAAATAAATAGATTTGTAGATAGAATTTCAAAATATGATAAAATAGTTTGTATTTGTAAAGAAATGAAAGAAGATTTGATTAAATTAAAAAGCAGTCTAAGAAATAAAGTAGATTTCTTATACAATCCTATTGATTTTGATAAAATAAAAAAATTATCAGAAGAGAATTTTTATGAAGAAGATAAAAAATTTTTAGAAAATAAATATTTATTATCAATAGCAAGATTAGATTGTATACCAAAAGATTTTGAAACTTTATTTAAGGCTTATGAAATAGCTAAAAAAGATGGATATGATGGTAAATTATATATTATAGGAGATGGACCAGATAAAGAGAAAGTTGAGAAATTAAAGGAAAATAATGTCTACAAAGATGAGATTGTATTATTGGGAAGAAAAGAAAATCCATATAATTGGCTAAAAAAAGCAGATAAGTTAATTTTATCTTCAAGATATGAAGGATTTGCAATGGTACTATTAGAAGGACTATGTTTAGGAAAAAAAGTTATTGCGAGTGACTGTAAAACTGGTCCTAAAGAAATTTTAGCAGACAATAGAGGTAACTTATTTAAAGTTGGAGATTACTTAATATTGGCTAAATATATAGTTTTAGAAGATAATCAAAAAGATTTAAAATTTAATCTTGAAGAATTTGAAAGAAATAAAATATTTAAAAAATTTTTAGAAATTTTGGAGGATTAATGATAAAAATATTTGAGTATTTTTTTAAAAAAGAAATACCAGTTTTAATGTATCATAGATTGATAAATAATGAGGAAGAAATAGGTAAAAATACAATTTACTTAAATGTAGATGAATTTGAAAAACAATTAAAATATTTAAAAGATAATAATTATATAACTATTACATTTAAAGATTTATATAAAATTCCAAAAGAAGAAAGAAAAAATAAGAAATATATAATTTTAACATTTGATGACGGTTATAAAGACAATTATGATTTATTATTTCCACTTTTAAAAAAGTATAATATGAAAGCAGTCATATATATGGTTTCAGATGAAAAATATAATATATGGGATGTTGAAGCCAGTGGGGAAAAGAGATTTGATTTGATGTCTAAAAATGAAATGTTAGAAATGTATAAATCAGGTTTAGTTGAGTTTGGAGGACATACTCTACATCATCCAAAATTAGATACTTTAACAGAGGAAGAACAAAGATATGAAATAGAAGAAAATAAAATTTATTTAGAAAAAATACTGGGAGAAAAATTATATTCTTTTGCTTATCCTTATGGAATATTTAATGAAACTTCTAAAAAAATAGTAAAAGACTTAGGTTTTAATTATGGTATAGCAACAGATTCAGGGAAATTTTATATAAAAGATGATTTATATCAAGTAAGAAGAATAGGAATTTTTTCAGATATAACAATGTCAAAATTTAAGAGAAGAGTAAAAGGTAATTATAATTTAAAATATACTAGGTGAGTTTATGAAAGATAAAATAACAGTAATAGTAACTCTTTATAATAGATTAGAGTATGCAAGAAATATGATTTTAGCATTACAACAACAAACAAAACAAATAGATGAGCTTATATTTGCTGATGATGGTTCAAGTGAAAAATTGATGGAATATATAGAAGATTTATTAGTTGACTGTAATTTTAAAATAAAACATGTATACCAAGATGATATAGGTTTTAGACTTGCAAGATCAAGAAATAACGGAGCTAGAGAAGCCAGTGGGGATTATTTAATATTTTTAGATCAAGATGTAATATTTGATAATGATTTTATAGAAAGTATATACAATTCAAGAAGAAAGAAAAGAATGATATTTTCAGAGGCTTTGGGAAGTTCATTAGAAGAAAAAAATAAGATACAAGAGCTTATAAATACTCAAAAATTTGATTATAAAGAAATCTATGGTTTAGTTGATAATGCAAAAAAAATAGAGCAAGATCAAATTGTAAATAAAGAAAAATTTTATAACTTTTTGTATAAATTAAAATTAAGGTCAAGAGGAGCGAAAATAGTAGGTTTAATTTTTTCTCTTTTTAAAGAAGATTTTATTAATATAAATGGCTTAGATGAAAAATATATAGGTTATGGTTATGAAGATGATGATTTTGGAAACAGATTTTTTAAATATGGTGGAGAAACTTTTGCTTTTAAAATGAAAAGATATCCTATACATATGTATCATAAAGCTGCAAGCCCAAATGGAAGTCCAAATGAAGATTATTATAGACAAAGAAAAAGTGAAATATCAAAGAAAAATTATAGATGTGAATATGGCTATAATAAAACTTTTGGAGAAGATAAATATAAAGTGATAGAAATAAAATAAAAAGAGGAATATTTATGAATATACTTATTTTATATAAAAATATTGAGGATAAAGATATTATAAAAGATTTAAAAAATAATAATGTTTATTTTTTAAATCAAAAAGAATATTCTTATAAAAAGATTAAAGAATTAAAAAATAAAAAAGATATTCAAATAATTGTATGCATTGGAAGAAATAGTTTTTTATTAAATATCTATTCATATTTTTTAAATATTCCAGTTGTATATACAGATAATATGAAAAATGTAGAAGATATAGAAATTGTGTTACAAAATAAATTGGCATATAAAGACAGAAAGGATTTACCTGTCTTGATGTATCATAGAGTAATAGATAATAAAGATGAGATAGGCTTTTATGATACTTATGTTACAAAAGAAAATTTTGAAAAACAAATGAAATATTTAAGGGAAAATAATTACATAAGCCTCACTTTTAAAGATATTCAAAATGGAGAGTATAAAAAAAGATTTGGCAAAAATAAAAAATATGTAATCATAACTTTTGATGATGGATATAAAGATAATTTAAAAAATGCTTTACCAATATTAAAAAAATATAATATGAAAATAGTTTTATTTTTAATAACTTCTGAAAGCTATAATAAGTGGGATACAGATGTTGAGGATAGAGAGAAAGAAAAAAAATTCAACTTAATGTCAAAAGAAGAAGTCAAAGAATTGATTGCTTCAAATTTAGTTGAAATTGGAGGGCATACAACAAAACATCTGGATATGCCTAATGTAGACTTGAAAAAAATAGAGGAAGATTTAAAAGTTTCAAATAAAATATTGGAAGAAATAACAGGATATACACCTATTTCTTTTGCATATCCTTGGGGAAGAAGTACAAAGGATGTTAGAGAAATAGTAAAAAAAGAAGGTTATAAATTTGCTGTTTCAACTGAAGATGGACCAGCTTGTTTTTCAGATGATTTATTTGAAATAGTCAGAGTTGGGATTTATTCTGATGATAGTATAAAAAAGTTTGCATTAAAAATAAGTGGGAAGTATCCATTCATAAGAGAAAAAAGAAATGAAATGAAAGCTTTTAGAAATAAGATAAGGAAATTTTTTGGAATAAAGACAAAATAAAATAGAGGTTAGTAATGATAGAAAAAAAAATTCATTATGTATGGTTTGGTAATGCTAAACCTGAAAAAGTTTTAAAGTGCATAGAAAGTTGGAAAAAAAATTTACCAGATTATGAAATAATAGAGTGGAATGAAAAAAATTTTAACATAGAGGAAGAACTAAAAAGTAATAAATTTTTTAGAGAATGCTATAATAGAAAATTATGGGCATTTGTTTCTGATTATGTAAGAGTAAAAGTGTTATATAATTATGGTGGAATATACTTAGATACAGATATGGAAATTATAAAAGATATCACACCTCTTTTAGATACAGATATGTTTCTTGGATATGAAAATGAAGACACTATGAGCTTTGGCATAGTTGGTGTAATACCAAAACATAAGGTTTTTAAAAAGATGTATGAATTTTATCAAAATGAGATATGGAAATCTCCTTTACATATAGTTACAAGTATACTAACAGAAATTTTAGAAAAAGAATATCATAGTAAATATAGAGAAAACAATATAAATATATATCCAAGAGAATATTTTTATCCATTTAATCATGATGAAGAATTTACTAAGGATTGTATTACAGGAAATACTTATGCTATACATTGGTGGGGAAAAAGCTGGAAAAAGAATCCAAAAGTTTATTTTTTGAAATATAAACATCTACCTTGGTGGAAAAAATATCTAAAACATGTGGCTAAGTTAATAAATTATTATTTTAAAAATTTATTTAATTTTAGAAAGGAATAAAATGGCTGAGCTAAATTTAAAAAAATATAAAGAATTAAATATTTACTATTATGAAAAAGAATTTTTAGACTTAGCTTTAAAAGTAATAGATGGTAATTATTCTACATGTCAAATTTTAAAAGATACCAAAAGAAATTATGTATCTGTAATAGAAATAGATGGTAAAAAATATGTATACAAAGAGCCTAGAAATGAATTTAGAATACCTCAAAGACAGTTTACTACTTTTTTAAAAAAAGGTGAAGCTCTTACAACTTTGGTAAATATAAATAAATTAATAAATATGGGTTTTAAAGAATTTGTTAAACCTTTGGTTGCAGTAAATAAAAGACATTATGGATTTATTGTTTCTTCTTTTTTTTTAATGGAATATGCAAAGGGTGAAGATAATAGAAAAAATTTAGATATGATAGTGGAAAAGATGAAAGAAATTCATAAATTAGGTTACTATCATGGTGATTTTAATCCTGGGAATTTTTTAGTTGAAAATGAACAAATTCATATTTTAGATACACAAGGGAAAAAAATGTTTTTTGGAAATTATAGAGCCCATTATGATATGATAACGATGAAGTATGATTCTTATGATGAGATGATATATCCATATAAAAAGAATTTATTTTACTACTTAGCTTATTCAATGAAGAGATTTAAAAGATTACCCTTTATTGAAAAAATTAAATATTTTAAGAAGAAATTAAGAGACAAAGGCTGGAAAATTTAAGGAGCTAAAATGAATTGGCAATTTTTTGATAAATATTTAGAAGAAAATGGAAATTTTGGTGAATGTATAAGTAATCATAAAAATAAAATTCTTGTTTATAAAGAAAATGTTGAGGGGATAAATTTTTATATAAAAAAGTATATTCCTTATGGAAAAAGAAAAATAAGAATGGCTTTTGGAATTTATGATGATAGAGCTATACATTATGAAAAAGTTGTAAAATATTTAGAAAAGTTAGATTTACCTTATGTAAAATTAGAATATAGAAAGATTAAGAGAATGTCATTTTTTGATAGAGTTTCAATAATTGTTACAAAAGATTGTGGATTAACTTTTGAAAATTTTGTCAATGATTTTGAAAAAAATAAAGAGTTGATTATAAAATTTTATGATATTTTTATAATCTTAGTAAAAAATAAAATTTATCCAATAGATTACAATACTGGTGGAGTGTTAATAGATATTAATGGAAAACTTAGGTTGACTGATTTTGATGATTATAGGATAAGAAGTTTTTTGACAAATGGTTTAAAGAAAAGATTGATAAGAAACTTGAAACGAATTTATTTAGAAGAGAAAAGAACAGAAGAATGTGAAGAATTTTTAAAAAATCAAATCAAAAGAATTATAAAAGAATTAAATTGGAAAGTTTAATTTGAAAGGAAAATTATGTATTATAAAGATAAAAAAGAGATACTTAATTTTATAGGAGAATGGACTACTTATGCTTATATTTTTTCAGCTTTTTTTAATTCCAAACTTAATATGAAAATTGGGTATCTTCTTCTAATAGTATCATTTTTTTATATTTGTTTTAATAGAGATATAATAAAATTCGTAAATAAAAAAATATATGGAATGTTTTTATTAATTTTAGTTTTGGGGTCTATTTGGAATTATATCTCAGCTGATATGATTGGAATGAGTAAATTTCTCAATATAAACACTAAGTTCTTTTATGGACTTGCAATGTTCCCATTTTTATTGAATATAAAAAAGAATAGATTTAATATATTAATATTTTTAGCAGTTAATTTACTTAGTGCATTGTATTTATATAATGAAAGTTATGTATATCATTTACTTGATGATTTAGGTAGAATTCGAGTAATTCTATTGATAGGTTGGGTATATATATTAATATATACTTTTGAGAAAATTTCAAAGGATTTTAAAAAATACATTTTTTTATTATTGGCTTCTATATTACCTTTTATAGCATTAGGAAAAAGTGGAAGTAAAATGGGAGCTTTATCATTATTTTTTACAATTTTTTTATACATTATCTTTAAAATATTTAAGGATAAGAAAGGGATTAAGTTTATTTCTATAATTACAGTCATTATATTACTTACAGGATTATTTCTTCCTAAAGACTATACAAAAAAGTTAAAAACTTCATTTCAAACTACTCAAAATATAAGTAATGAGGATAGAATAGTTATGTGGAAGGCTGGAATAGAAATATTTAAAGAAAATCCAATTTTTGGAATAGGAAGTTATAAAAAAGAAATATATCCACATGTTCAAAAATATGTTGCAGAAAATATAAGTGATGAACATTTAAGAAGAGAATTTATCAATAGAGATAGATTTGCAAAACTACATAATATGTACATAGATTTTTTTGTACAAAATGGGATATTAGGATTTTTATATCTGATTTTGTTATTTATATTAATACCGTGTGAATTTTTAAAATCTGAAAAAAATAAAGAAAGTATTTCAGCTTTTTTCTCTATAATATTTTACTGCTTTTATGGACTTACATGGAGCCTATGGTCTAGTTTGGGAATAAGCCAAGTTCTATTTCACACATTTTTAATTTGGATGTTAGTGAATTTAAAAGAGAGCTGTAGAAAATAACTTACAGCTTTCATTTTATTTTAAATATTTTCTTCTTTTAAAAGTTTTAAAACTTTTTCAAGATTATTATTTAATCTCTTTTCTTTTTTTACTAATATTAAGAAACTTTTTAAAGCTATTTTTAAGTCCAATGCTATTTTAGAATAACAAAAGTCTAAAAATTTATCAGGTATTTCATAATATGCTTCTGCTATACTGCAAGCCATACAAGCTATGGTATCAGTATCTCCACCTGCATAAATGGCATTTATTAGGACATTTTCAAAGTCTTTTCCTTCTAAGAAAGCTTGTATAGCTATTGGAATAGTAACTTGGCATGTTTCATCAAAAGTATGCCATTTTTTGATTTCAGAAATAGGTTCAAAACTATATTCAAATTTATCTTCTATATATTTTTTAATTTCTTTCTTAGTTTTATTTTGTCTTGCAAGATAGATTGCAGAAGCAATAGCACAAGCCCCTTTTATTCCTTCTGGATGATTATGAGATACTGAAGCTGTAATTTCAGCATATTTATTTATATCTTCAAGATTATTATATAACCAAGCAACAGATGAGACTCTCATACCTGAACCATTACCAAAACTATTATATGGTTTAGGATTTTCTTCTCTTAACCATTCTTTAAATTTTAAACCATAACCAGAATATGGATATTTTCTTCCAAATTTTTGCATTTTTTTAATTAACTCATTTTGAATTTTTATAGTATCTTTTTCTTTATAAGTATTTACTAAGGCTTGTCCTACTGCAAGTGACATAATACTATCATCAGTAGTCATACTATAAGGGGCAAACAACTCAAAATTTTTGTCTTTAACATTATCTATAAATTCATAAGTACTACCTATAATATCCCCAATTATTGCTCCTATCATTTTTACCTCCATATAGACTAAATATACATATATGATATGTCATATTTTATTAAATTGCAATATTTGTAAATGTTCTGTTGACAGATATTATATAATTTATGTAAGGAATAAAATGAGGTGAAAACAATGAGTTCAAATTTTAAAATTGAATATATAAATGAAAATAATTATAATAGAATTTTTGTAGTCTCAGATATCCATGGATATTATAATCTTTTTCAAAAATTATTAAATAAAATAGACTTAAAGAAAGATGATTTACTGATTATTTTAGGAGATAGTTGTGATAGAGGAGAGAACTCTATTGAGTTATATCTAAAATATATAGAATTACAAGAGCAAGGTTATCAAATAAAACATATATGGGGTAATCATGAAGAAATACTTTATGAGAGTGCTTTTATTTCTTCTTACTATAGAGACTTGTGGTATAAGGTAGGAGGAGATGAAACAGTATATAATTATACACAATATATAAAAAAAATTATCGGAAAAGATGATAAAAACCTTTTAGATATTTCAAATGCTAAATGGTTAAAAAATTTTTTAGAGGCTATGCCTTTTATAATAGTATCTGATAAAAGTATATTTGTACATGCTGGTTTTGACTGTTTAAAGTCAATTGAAGAACAAGAAGTAGATTATCTTGTATGGAATAGAGATAATTTTTGGGAAAATAATAATACTGGAAAAAATATATTTTTTGGACATACTCCAAGTATGTCTGGGAAAGTTAGAGAATATCCTAATAATGTTTTCTGCCTTGATACAGGAAGCTTTTTTAATTATAGATTGGGGGCTATGGAGGTTAAGAGTAAAGAAATATTTTATGTGGAATAATTAAAATTATTATAAAAACCATTAGTGTTTTAAGAGTTTTAGAATACTCCTAGAACACTAACAGTTATATATTTTTAATCTATCTCATTCCAAATAAAACACCATAGTTAATTTGAACTAAGAAATTAGTATCATCAGAAGAACCGAAAGAGAAATTTAAACCTATTTTTCTTAGTTCAGGATCAATCATAAATTCCCAATATTCTGAACTTTCTTTCCATGAATCAAAGAAATAATTAGCTATAAATTTTTCAGAAATCATTTGTGCTTCATTAGAAATACTAACTTTTAAAATATTCTCAAAAGAATATTTTTCCATTAGACTCTTATCTACCTTTTCAAAGACAGTCCAATATTCAGTTTTATTAGGTCTTTTATGTGATACTCTTTTTGCAGCTTTTATTAGAGTGTTATCAGTCTAACATCAGAAGATAAACCTAACTTAGCTCTTTCTTTATTCAACCTTTCAACAAAATATTGATTTACCTTTTCTACATTAACAAATTTTTCAATTTGTTTGAATTCTTTTTGGCTATAAAAATTAGACTTATCTTGATGATAATGATATTTTTCAACTGCCATTTTATATAATTCATCTTCATTAATGGCTTTTAGTTCTTCAAAAGTATTTGGTAGCCAAGTATGTAGGTCTATCATATATTTATCAGAATACTTCTTTTTAATATCAATAGAATAGGTAGTTAAAGTAGTGAACTACTCCCACTTGTAGAAGTGGGAGCTTCTTGGGAAGTATGTACTTTTATTAGCCACATATATTTACCAAGCTCTTTGGGTAGTCCCTACCCTGATATATTTTTTTTAGCTTACTTTTTCTTCTTTTAATATTTCTAAACCCTTTCTTAATATATTTATACTTGCATTATAATCTCTATCTATTTCTAGTCCACAAC
>ERZ773073.461-NODE-461-length-21081-cov-8.237611_pt1 | contig 21081 bp, 20 predicted proteins | sample MGYA00580616_ERZ773073 | MGnify/ENA primary metagenome ERZ773073 (study PRJEB29015, sample SAMEA2737960) | human oral metagenome | biome: human oral; feature: human-associated habitat; material: dental | place: China | collected 2131 ...
TACATCTAATGTTTCTTTATTGTATCTTTTTCCCTTACAAACTTCACATTCAACATAGACATCTGGTAAGAAATTCATTTCAATCTTTAATATTCCTGCACCTTGACAGGCTTCACATCTTCCACCTTTTACATTGAATGAAAATCTCCCTTTTTTGAATCCATGTAGCTTTGCATCTTGAGTTTCTGCAAAAATATCTCTTATATCATCAAAAAGTTTTGTATAAGTTGCAGGGTTAGATCTTGGAGTTCTTCCTATTGGAGTTTGGTCAATATTGATAACCTTTTCCAATTCTTCTAAACCTTCAATTTTATCATATTCCAATGGGTATAGTTTTCCCTTATTCAATTGATTAAATAGTATTGGGTATAGGGTTGAATTAACAAGAGTAGATTTTCCACTTCCACTTACTCCTGTTACAACAGTCATAACTCCTAGAGGAAATTCTACATCTATATTTTTTAGATTATTTCCTTTTGCACCAAACAATTTAAGAGTTTTATTCCATTTTCTTCTCTTCTTAGGGATTTCAATTTCTTCCTTACCACTTAAGAATTTTCCTGTTACAGAATTCTTGTTTTTCATTATTTCTTTTGGACTTCCAAAGGCAACAATTTCTCCACCAAAAGTTCCTGCACCTGGACCTATATCCAGTATCTTATCTGCTTGCATCATAGTATCTTCATCATGTTCAACCACAATTAAAGTATTTCCTAATTCTTTAAGTCTATTTAAAGTCGCAAGTAATTTATCATTATCCTTTTGATGTAACCCTATACTTGGTTCATCTAGGACATACAGAACTCCTGTAAGCCCAGAACCTATTTGAGTTGCAAGTCTTATTCTTTGAGACTCTCCACCTGATAAAGTTTTAGTTTCTCTTGAAAGTGTCAAATAGTCTAAACCAACATTAGTCATAAATGTCAATCTTTCTCTTATCTCTTTCAAAATTTCCTTAGCAATTTTTTCTTGTTTTTCTGTCAAACTTAAATTCATAAAGAAATCAAGAGAATTTTTTATACTCATATCACAAATTTCCATGATATTTTTATCATTAACAGTTACTGCTAAAACTTCATCTTTCAATCTTTTTCCCTTACAAACTTTACAGATTCTTTCAACCATGTATCTATTTTCAATCTCTTCTTTTTGAGCTTCTGAAAAAGATTCATAGTATCTTCTTTCTAAGTTTTTAACTGCTCCTTCATATTCTTTATAACCATGAAAGTCGAACTCTCCACCTGTGTAATCAAATTTAAATTTTTCATCATAACCATAGAATATTATATCCAATTCTTTCTTAGTTAAGTCTTTAACAGGCTTAGTTAAATCTATTTTTGCTGCCTTTGCCATAGCTCTGAATATTTCCCAGCTATATCCTTTTCTTGCCATAGCCCCTGGAATATACATTCCTCCATCTTCTATAGATAAGTCTGGATTTTCTATCAATTTATTTTCATCAACTTCTAATTTTTTCCCTAATCCCTTACATTCAGGACAAGCACCATAAGGAGCATTGAACGAAAATAATCTTGGATTTAATTCAGGTATACTAACATCTTCATGGTTAGGGCAAGAATAATTTTCACTGTATAGATAATCAGTTTTCCCATCATTTACTATCAGTTTTCCATTTGATAATTCTATTGCTGCCTCTATTGATTGAGTTAATCTACTTTCAAAATCTTTGTCATCTTTCTTTAAAACTAATCTGTCTACTACAACTTCTATACTATGTTTCTTGTTTTTATCTAGTTCAATTTCATCTTCTAAATAAAGTACTTCACCATTTACTCTAGCTCTTACAAAACCTTTTTTAAAAAGATTTAAAAATATATTTTTATGAGTACCTTTTTTATCTTTTACAACAGGTGAAAGAAGAATAATTTTACTTCCTTCAGCAAATTTTGACATAATACTTTCAACTATTTCATCTACACTTTGTTTTTCAACTGCTGTGTGACAAATAGGGCAGTGTGCTATACCTATATGAGCAAATAAAAGTCTTAAATAATCATAGACTTCAGTTATAGTTCCAACTGTTGAACGAGGGTTTCTATTTGTTGTTTTTTGCTCTATTGAGATTGCAGGAGATAAACCTTCTATACTGTCCACTTCTGGCTTATTCATCTGACCTATGAATTGTCTTGCATAGGCTGAAAGACTTTCCACATATCTTCTTTGTCCCTCTGAATAAATTGTGTCAAAGGCAAGAGAAGATTTTCCACTTCCACTCACACCTGTTATAACAATAAATTCATTTTTAGGGAGTTCAATATCTATATTTTTTAAATTATGTTGCCTTGCTCCTTTTATAGTAATTTTATCTATCATTTATTCAAACTCACTATTCCTTTCTGAAATTTTTCTATATATTATTATATCATATTTATTATATATTTTTTAGTCTTATATATTTATTATGAAATGTTGTATTTTTATAATAATATATAAAATTGACATTCAAAGTTATATGAACTATAATTAATTATAATAAAAGATTATGGAGGTGTTTAAAATGATAACTATTAATGTTAATGATATCTTCGATAAAATGATAGGCAATGAAAATGAAATTATTATAAAAAGAGAAAATAAAGCCGATGATTTAATTTTAATAACAGCTAAAAAATATAATGAAATACTTGATGAACTAAAAAGATTGAGATACTGGCAAGAAATAGATAAAAGAATTGAAAATGTAAAAGCTGGTAAAGGTGAATTTCATGAGCTTATAGAAGTAGATGATATTTAATGAAAAAGTTATGGGATGATAAAGCTTGGGAAGATTATAAAGAATGGCTAATCACAGATAAAAAAATCGTTAAAAAAATCAATGAATTAATAAAAGACATTGAAAGAAATGGACTTTTAAATGGAATTGGAAAACCTGAAAAATTAAAATATCGTGATGGATATAGTAGAAGAATAGACCAATGTAATAGATTAATTTATGATGTTATTAATGAAATAGTTATAATCTATTCATGTAAAGGTCATTATGATGAATAATACAAAAAACAGTTTTTACTGATTACTCTCAGTAATAAACTGTTTTTTACTTTTTTATGATACTAGTTATTATTTCTATTTTCTATACAAGAAAAATCCTATTCCTATTATATGTAGAATAGCAGCAATATTAATAAATATATGCCATATCATATGATAGTACTTTTTATAGTCATGAGCAAAGAAATATGCACCTATTGAATACATCACCCCACCTAACACAACTAAAACTAAAAATACTGTATTTGCTTTTCTAAGTAATGTTGGAAAAAAGAAAATCGCTATCCAACCCATAACTAAATACAAAGTCAAACTCAATTTTGGCATAGCTCTTGTTGCCAATGACTTATATAGTATTCCAACCAATACTATAGTCCATTGAATAACGACAATTAAAATTCCCTTCCAACCACCTATTATAACTAAGGCAACTGGTGTATAACTTCCAGCAATAGCAACATATATAAAGATATGATCCAAAATCCTAAATATAGATTTATGCTTGCTATTGTGATACATAGAATGGTAAAGAGTTGAACTCAAAAACATTAAAAACAATGAGGCTATGAAAATACTTATTCCCACTGCTGAAGCATAGCCACCATGAAAATAGCCCCATAGACTACCTATAGGTAAAAGCACTAAAGTTGCTGCTGACATCACTCCATGTGTGATTGTATTTCCAAGTTCCTCAGAAAATGTTAATCTTCTATTAAATTTCATAATAATTACTTCCTTTTAAATCTTTTAATAAAGATTAGACATAAAAAAATTAGACTTAGTTGTACTTTTCTATTTTCAATGTTAAAATAATATTATCTTTGAAAAAAAGGAATGATATTATGGAAATTATAGAGAGCAAAGAAAATAAATTAATAAAATTTTTAAAAAAATTAAAACAAAAAAAATATAGAGACAATGAAGCTCAATTTTTAGCAGAAGGACATAAATTTTTAGATTATGGTACTGTACCTGAAATAATAGTTGTCAGAGAAGATGTTAAAGATTTATATATGGAAAAATTAGATAGATTTGAATGTAAAAAAATTTTAGTCAATGAAAAGCTTTTTCAAGAATTGAGTTCACAAGAAAATTCACAAGGGATAATCATTGTGTATTCTAAAAAAAATAATGACTTAAATTGTTTATCAAATAATTTAGTGATTTTAGATGATGTAGCAGATCCAGGTAATTTAGGAACTATTATTAGACTTTGTGATGCTACTAACTTTAAAGACATTATTTTAACTAAGGGAACTGTTGATGCTTACAATGAAAAAGTGATAAGAGCAACTATGGGTTCTATCTTAAATGTCAATCTTTTTTATTTAGAAAAACAAGAAATTATAAAAATTTTAAAAGAAAATAATTACTCTGTAATAGCCACTTACTTAGATAAAGAGGCTCTACCATACAATAAAATTAAATTAAAAGAAAAAAATGCTGTAATTTTTGGAAATGAAGGTCGTGGAATTTGTGATGAATTCATAAATATAAGTGATTGCAAAACTATTATACCTATACTTTCAAATACAGAATCATTAAATGTTGCAGTTTCATCTGCTATAATTCTATATAAATTTAGAGAAATAGAGGGACTTATATAAGTCCCTCTTGATTTTTATTCTTTTATTTCCTTTTAAAAATTTTAACAAGAGCTAGAGCAAACTTTATCTTTTTTATTTCAAAAGGAAGTTTTTTTAATGCCTTGTCCATAGATAATTCAATTTCTTTTTCAGTCATAGAGCTACCTCATTAGTTAGGATATTTTTTGTTCAATGCTTTTAAAATTGCAAAAGTTTCTAAATCCATATCTCCTGTTGCATTTTTAGGATTGAAATGTAGTTGAAAAGCATAGACAACATCTCTACTGTCTCTGTCCCATTCATTAGTTCTGTTGATTTCATATCCATATTTTCTTAATTCTTCTTTGATATCACTGATAGATGTAGCATTGAATTTTTCTTCATTCATAAATGATTGCTTATCGCTTTCATTGTACCAAGCCCCTATGTCATACTTTTCATATAATTCTTTCCAAGGGAATTTTGCTCCTGGATCTTTCTTTCTGCTTGGAGCAATATCAGAGTGAGCAACAATATTTTTTGCTGGAATATTATATCTAGCTGCAACATATTTTATTATTTGAGCAACTTTTTCTATTTGTATTGGCTTATATTCAAGATAAGCATCATAAGGTGGATAACGATTAGGATCATTTCTACGATCTCTTGCTATACCATCACTAACAATTTCAATACCGATAGATGTATCATTTAAATTAGTTCTTCCTCTAAATGAACTTGCTCCAGCATGCCATGCTCTTTGATCTAAAGGAACTAGATTATAGATTATATTATCATCTTCATCAAGAACTAAAAAGTGTGCACTTACTCTGTTTGAAATTAATTCTTTAATAGAATATTCATTATTTGTTGCTGTATAATGGACTACAATAAATTGTATTCTTTCATTTCTTCCAAGTGATACATAAGTGTCAGAATCTACCTTAAATTTCCCCATACTTCCAATTGAAGAACTGCTACTTGTTCTTCTAGATGTACTTATTCCTTTTGTCTCTTTTACTGGCGTATCAGAAGATGAACAAGCCACCATAAAAATTAATAAACTCAATAATGCTAATATTTTTTTCATAATTTCACCTCAATTTAACATTATAGCATATTTTTTTTATTTTGCCATTTTATTTATTTTTGCCTTGTAAATCTTTATTCACAATGTTATACTGTAAAATAATATATTTTTATGCTGGAGGTAGAAATGAGCCGTATTAGAATTTTAGATGAAAGTGTTTCTAATGCAATAGCCGCTGGTGAAGTTGTAGAAAATCCTACTAGTATGATTAAGGAGTTAATTGAAAACTCTCTAGATGCTGGAAGTAAGGAAATAAAATTAGAAGTATGGAATGGTGGTCTTGATATTTCCATAAGTGACAGTGGTTGTGGAATGTCAAAAGAGGACCTACTACTTTCTATTGAAAGACATGCAACAAGTAAAATTGTTACAAAAGATGATTTATTTAATATAAGAACTTATGGTTTTAGAGGGGAAGCTCTATCTTCAATAGCCTCTGTTTCTAAAATGATACTATCTTCAAGAACAGAAGATAGCCCAAATGGGACTCAAATGAATGTTTTAGGTGGTAAGGTAACAAATCTAAAAGATATACAAAAAAATGTAGGTACTCAGATAGAAATAAAAGATTTATTCTATAACACCCCTGCAAGAAAAAAATTCTTGAGAAAGGATACTACTGAATATCTAAATATAAAGGATATCTTTTTAAGAGAGGCTCTAGCTAATCCTAATGTTAAATTCATCTTAAATATTGAAGGTAAGGAAAGTATAAGAACAAGTGGAAATGGTATAGAAAATGCTATTTTAGAAATCTTTGGAAAAAATTATTTAAAGAATTTCTCTAAATTTTCATTAGGTTACTTAGGTAATGCTAACTTATTTAAGGCTAATAAAGATTCCATCTTTGTATTTATAAATGGTCGTTCAGTGAAATCAAAGATAGTTGAAGAAGCTGTAATTGCTGCCTATCATACAAAACTAATGAAGGGAAAGTATCCAAGTGCTTTAATTTTCTTAGATATAGATCCAGCTGAAATCGATGTCAATGTTCATCCATCAAAAAAAATTGTAAAGTTTGCTAATCAATCTGAAATATACAATTTAGTCAAAGGTGAAATTGAAAGATTTTTCTCTGATGATGAGAATTTTATTTCACCACATATAGAAGTTGAAGATGAAGAAGTTGAAACTTTTGAAGAAAAAGAAGAAAAAATAGAATATCCTAATAATAATTTTTTAGATATAAATGATTTTAAAGATGAAAAAGAAAGTTTTTCTCAATTATCTGTTATTCAAAAAGAAGATTACTTAAAGAAAGACTACAGAGACATCAAAGATGAAAAGCAAAACATTACTAATATTGATAGTATCGTAAAGACTTATCCAAATGAAGTAAAAGAAAATATTGAGACTTTCAAAAAAGTAGACAATGACTTTGATTTAATAGAAAAAGAAGTTGAAACTGAAAAAACAAAGGACAAATATATTTTTGATACTAAGGATACTAGTAGAGGTAAAATATTTGATGATTTTTCAAGTTTAAAAAACATAGATTTTAGAGTTATAGGACAGGTATTTGATAGTTTTATTCTGGTTGAAAGAAATAATCTTTTAGAAATATATGACCAACATATAATACATGAAAGAATACTATATGAAAAATTGAAGCAAGAATACTACAATCACTCTATGACTAAACAAAATCTTTTAGTTCCTATAAGATTTGAGCTAGATCCAAGAGAAAAGCAATTGGCTCTTGAAAACACTGAAATCTTTTCAAGTTTCGGTTTTGATATAGACGATTTTGAAAAGAATGAAATTCTATTGAGAACCACTCCAACTATGGATTTAAGAGATAGTTATGAAAATATAATAAAAGAAATTTTAGATAATATTTCTAAAAATAAGGATAAGGATATCAGAGAAAATATAATAGTATCTATGTCTTGCAAGGGTGCTATAAAAGCCAATCATAAATTAACTATAGAGGAAATGTATTCTATGGTGGCAAAACTTCATGAAGTTGGAGAATATACTTGTCCTCATGGAAGACCTATAATAGTAAAGATGTCTTTACTTGATTTAGAAAAACTTTTTAAAAGAAAATAAGGTGATAACTTGAATATAAATATTATTTGTATAGGAAAAATTAAAGATAAATATATTAATGAAGGTATTGCTGAATTTTCAAAGAGAATGACAAGTTTTGCAAATCTGAATATCATCGAGTTAAAAGAGTACAATAAAGAAGATAATATGAATATTTCAATAGACAAAGAAAGCCAAGATATATTAAAACAGCTTTCAAAGACTAATTCTTACAATATTCTTTTAGATTTAAATGGTAAGGAATTAAGCTCAGAAGATATGTCTGAATATATTGAGGACTTAAAAAATAAGGGTACAAGTAGTATAAATTTTATTATTGGTGGCTCTAATGGGGTAAATAAAGAGCTTAAAAATTCAGTTGATATGAAATTGAAATTTTCACACTTTACCTTTCCTCATCAACTTATGAGACTTATTCTTTTAGAGCAAGTTTATAGATGGTTTGCAATATCTAACAATATAAAATATCATAAATAGGGGGATGAAATCATAAAAGGAAATTTTATTCTAACAATAAAAGATACTTATAATGAAGAATGTGTTGAAGAACTTATAGGAGAAATTGAGGGAGAATTAAAAGAAGATTTAGAAAATATAAAATTTTCTTTAAAAAACTCTCAAAATGAGTATTCTATTAGTTTAATAGAAAAAGAAATATTTTTAATTAGAAATTCAGAAACTAATTTAAATATACATTTAAAATTTAATGGTGAGAAAAATAATTTTTTTTATGAAATTGAGAATTTTAAACAAAATTTTCTTGTATTAGGGGAAAATTATTCATATAATAAAGAGAAGGGAATATTTCAATTTTCTTATACATTATTTGATATAAATCACAATGAAATAAATAAGATTGAAATAGCTATAAAGCGTATTTAAATGGAGGGAGAGAAAAATGTTAAAAAAATTAGCTATAACTTTAGTGGCAGTTGTTTTTGTAGGTTGTTATAATTTAGACACTGTTGGTGGAAAAAGTGGGGGATCTATAAGAGAAATTGAAATAGCTGGTTCTCAACAAACAGGTGGAACTACTACTCCTACAACTGGTGGAACAGTTGAAACTAAACCACAACAAGAAGAAAAAATTGTATCTGTAGATGTTAATGATGAAAATGTCAATGATTATCTAACTATCATAAAATCTAATTTAAGAACTTCTGCAAAAAAGGTAGATGACAATATAAGAAATCAATATACTGTTCCTATAGGAGAAACTTTAGTTTTCCCTGTTGATAATGAAAGAGCTATAAAACTTTCAACTTCTCCAAAAAATGCTAATCCAAAAGTTAGTCTTACAAATGGAAAGGTAAGTTTTAGAACTGTGTATCAAGGGCAATATGTTTTATCAACTTATGTTAATGGAAGTGTAAATAGAAAAATTACAGTATCTGCTATATCTAAGTATGATTTTGATGAAAAAGATCTTTATAAGTTAATATTACAAGATTCAGAAAAAAGAGATAAAGATGTAGAAAATGCTGTTACTCTATATAAAATGCTATATCCTGCTGGAAGATATTCAAAAGAAGTTAATTATCTATTCTTAAAATATGCTTATGATATAAAAAATAACTCTCTTATAAATGAAGCTTTAGCTGGGGTAAAAAACGATTTTTCTTCTTACTCTGATAGTGAAAAAGCAACTATATTAAGAGCTGCAAAATTAGCAAATAAGAGTATTTTTATACCTTCTGAAGTTTATAACACTAATAATTCAGAATTAAAAAATGCCTTAGATGAATATAACAATAGCAATTCTAGTAGAACTATAGATAAGACTGTATCTACTCCTGTAGATAATAGAACTGTAGAAAAAAATAAAAATAAAGAAGATGAAACTTCTGTTGTGGACTATGCAAGAGAAAAAGTTAGATCTGTTGTTGGTGGAATTTCTGGTACAACTAGTACAGCTTCTACAGTAGCTTCTGCTAAGTCTAAAGCTGGTGCTTCAACTGAATCTTACTATGAAAAAGGTATGAAAAATATAAATTCTAATCCTAGAGTTGCCATAGACAATTTTAAAAAATCACTTTCTAGTGAAAAAATACAAGACAAAAAGCCAGAAATCTATTATAATATAGCAAGTTCATATGCAAAACTTGGTAATAGAGCTGAAGTTACAAAATATATAAGACTTTTAAAACAAGAATTCCCAAGCAGTTCTTGGACTAAGAAAAGTGAAGCACTTTCAAATTTAATAAAATAACTTTTTAGGAGGATATAAGGTATGGAAAAATATTTTGACAGATTAGAGAAAGAACCTCTAATTGCTGAAAGATGGAAAAAAATTGAAGAATTGGAAAGCTATGGAATTAAAGCTTTTGGTAGTAAATACGATAAGCAAATAATGATAGGAGATATATTAAAACATAATCCTGAAGAAAATTTAAAATTTAAAACTGCAGGAAGAATAATGTCTTTAAGAGGTAAAGGAAAAGTTTACTTTGCTCATATAGAAGATCAATCTGGAAAAATTCAAATATACATCAAAAAAGATGAATTAGGTGAAGATGAATTCGATCATATAGTTAAAATGCTTAATGTTGGAGATATTATAGGTGTTGAAGGAGAGTTATTCGTAACTCATACTGAAGAATTAACTTTAAGAGTAAAATCTATCAGCCTTCTTACTAAAAACGTAAGATCTCTTCCTGAAAAGTATCATGGATTAACAGACGTTGAAATCAGATATAGAAAAAGATATGTTGACTTAATAATGAACCCAGATGTAAGAGATACTTTTATTAAAAGAACTCAAATAATAAAAGCTGTTAGAAAATACTTAGATGACAGAGGATTCTTAGAAGTTGAAACTCCTTTAATGCACCCAATCTTAGGAGGAGCTGCTGCTAAACCTTTCGTAACTCACCACAATGCTTTAAATCTTGATCTATTCTTAAGAATAGCTCCTGAACTATACTTAAAGAAATTAATAGTTGGAGGATTTGAAAGAGTTTATGAATTAGGAAGAAACTTTAGAAATGAAGGAATTTCTACAAGACACAATCCTGAATTTACTATGATAGAACTATACCAATCTCATGCTAACTTCAATGATATGATGGATCTATGTGAAGGAATAATCTCATCTGTATGTCAAGAAGTTAATGGAACAACTGATATTGAATATGATGGTGTTCAATTATCTTTAAAGAATTTCCAAAGAGTACACATGGTTGATATGATAAAAGATGTTACAGGAGTTGACTTCTGGCAAGAAATGACTTTTGAAGAAGCTAAAAAATTAGCTAAAGAACATCATGTTGAAGTGGCAGACCATATGGATAGTGTTGGACATGTTATAAATGAATTTTTTGAACAAAAATGTGAAGAAAGAGTAGTTCAACCAACATTTGTATATGGACACCCTGTTGAAATATCTCCACTTGCTAAGAGAAATGAAAAAAATCCAAATTTCACAGACAGATTTGAATTATTTATTAATAAAAGAGAATATGCTAATGCCTTCACAGAATTAAATGACCCTGCTGACCAAAGAGGAAGATTTGAGGCTCAAGTTGAAGAAGCATTACGTGGTAATGAGGAAGCAACACCAGAAATAGACGAAAGTTTCGTAGAAGCTCTTGAATATGGTTTACCACCTACAGGTGGAATGGGAATTGGAATAGACAGACTTGTAATGTTACTTACAGGTGCTCCATCTATAAGAGACGTAATTCTTTTCCCACAAATGAAACCAAGAGATTAATAAACAATTTTTTAGAGTGGAACTTGTTTCCACTCTTTCTATTTGTATATATTTTATTTTTATTTTTTGGAGGTTATATGCTTAGAGAGTTTATGTTAATTTTTACAATTAACTATGTTGGAATGCTACTGTCAAAGATTTTACATCTTCCTTTACCAGGAACTATAGTATCTTTGTTATTGCTATTCTTTATGTTACAATTTAAAGTTTTAAAATTAGAAAAAATTGAAAATGCTGGAAATTTCCTACTATTGAATATGACTATATTCTTTATGCCACCTACAGTTAAAATCATAGATTCATATGAGTTATTAGAAAAAGACCTTTTTAAAATTATAGTAATCATAATAGTTTCAACATTTTTAACTATGGGTATTACAGGGAAAGTTGTGCAACTGATGATAGATTTTAAAGAAAGGAAAGAGAAAAAATAATGAAAGAGATAATTGTTAGTAATTTATTTTTTGGTTTAATTTTAAGTTATTTTGCACTTGAAATTGGAAAATGGGTGTTTAAGAAAACTCAAACTCCTTTGTGTAATCCTTTTTTAATAGGAACTATTATAGTTATTGTCATATTAAAAGTTTTTAATATTTCAACTGATGACTATTATAAGGGGGCAGGAATGATACTTTTCCTATTGGGTCCTGCTACAGTAGCCCTTGCTATCCCTCTATATAAAAAATGGGATCTATTCAAAAAATTCTTTGTTCCTGTTATGACTGGTGCAATTGTAGGTTCTTTTGTTGGTATAGTATCTGTTATCGTTTTAGGAAAATTATTTGGTATGGATGATAAATTAATTTTTTCTCTTATGCCTAAATCTATAACTACTCCTTTTGGGATCGAAGTTAGCTCTATGCTTGGAGGAATTCCTGCAATAACAGTGGTAAGTATTATGCTTACAGGTATAGCTGGTAACGTAACAGCTCCTCTTATCAGTAAGATTTTTAGAGTGAAACACTCTGTAGCTGTTGGTATTGGAATTGGAGTTTCAAGCCATGCTGTTGGAACTTCAAAAGCTATGGAAATTGGTGAAGTAGAAGGTTCTATGAGTGCCTTATCAATAGTATTTGCTGGAATTCTAACTTTAGTATGGGCACCACTTTTAAAACTTTTAGTATAGGAGGATAATATGATAAAAGAAGCTTGTGTTGAATCTTTTGAAAAATCTTTAGAAGCTCAAAATAATGGTGCAAATAGAATAGAACTTTGTGAAAATTTAGCTGTTGGTGGGACTACTCCTTCTTATGGAACAGTTAAAATTTGCTTAGAAAAATTAAATATTCCTATTTTTCCTATGATTAGAGCAAGAGGTGGAAACTTTGTCTATTCTAAAGATGAAATAGAAATTATGAAAGAAGATATTAGAGTATTTAAAGAATTAGGAGTTAAGGGAGTTGTTTTTGGTTTTTTAACTTCTGATAACAAAATAGATTTAGAACTTACAAAAGAATTGGTTGAATTAGCTGCTCCTATGGAAGTAACTTTCCATAAGGCAATAGATGAAATCTCTAATCCTTTGGACTATATTGAAGATTTAATAAATATAGGAGTAAAAAGGATTCTAACTTCAGGTGGTAAAGCAACTGCCTTAGAAGGAAGTGACTTAATAAATCAAATGATAAAAAAAGCAAATAATAGATTAAAAATTGTGGTTGCTGGAAAAGTTACAAAAGAAAATCTTAGTGAGCTAAAAAATCTAATTCCTGCTGATGAATTTCATGGAAAACTTATTGTAAATAATGAATAAAATATATGTTATTACTCCCCCCCTATATAATTTTATAAAATAGTTGCTTTTTATTGTAATTTATATTATTATAGTATATATTATTTATATAAAAATTTTTCAATTTTTTTTAAATCATTTCAAATTAAACTTAAATTGAACACCGAGGGAATTTTTACAAAATTATATCAATAATTAAATAATATAAATATTTTTTAAGGAGGAGTTTATGGAAAAAGAAAAGAAAAAAGGGATTCAAAGGTTTTTGGATTTTATTGAAAGAGGAGGGAATAAGTTACCACACCCATTAACATTATTCTGGATATTCTGTGTAATTATTGCAATTATATCTGCAATAGCAGCATCTTCAGGAGCATCTGTTACTTATGAAGCATTTGACAGAAAGGAAAATGTAATTAAAGAAACTACTTTAACTATTAAATCTTTATTAAATGCTGAAGGTATAAGATATATTTTCTCTTCTATGGTTAAGAACTTTACTGGATTTGCACCACTAGGAACAGTTTTAGTTGCCCTTATTGGTATAGGGGTTGCTGAAGGTAGTGGACTTATGAGTGCAACTATGAAAAAAGTTGTTACTGCTACACCTAAAAGATTTTTAACTGCAATGGTTGTTTTAGCTGGAGTTATGTCAAATATAGCTTCTGACGCTGGATACGTTGTATTAATTCCTTTAGGAGCAGTTATATTCTTATCATTTGGTAGACACCCAATAGCAGGTCTTGCAGCAGCATTTGCTGGAGTATCAGGAGGATTCTCAGCTAACCTTCTACTTTCTACAACAGACCCACTATTATCTGGTATTACAACAGAAGCTGCAAAATTATTAAATCCTAGTTATTTTGTAAACCCAGCTTCTAACTACTACTTTATGGCTGCATCAACATTCTTAATTACTATTTTAGGAACTTTTATAACTGAAAAAATTATTGAACCAAGACTTGGTGAATACAAAGGTGAAATTGTAGTTGACCACAACGAATTAACATCTCAAGAGAAAAAAGCTTTAAGATGTGCAGGAATTTCAGTTTTAATATTCTGTGCTGTAATAGCTTTCTTAATTCTTCCAGAAAATGCAATTTTAAAAGTTGATGGAAACTTAAAACAATGGACACATGATGGACTAGTTCCTACTCTAATGATGTTCTTCTTAGTTCCTGGTATCGTGTATGGTAAAGTTGCTGGAACTATTAAAAATGATAAAGATGTTGCTAAAATGATGGGATCTTCTCTTGCAACTATGGGTGGATACTTAGCACTTTCATTTGCTGCAGCTCAATTCGTTGCTTATTTCTCTTATACAAACTTAGGAACTTTCGTTGCTGTTAAAGGTGCTGACTTCCTACAAAGTATAGGATTAACTGGATTACCTTTAATCGTTCTATTCGTTTTAGTTTCTGCATTCATAAACTTATTTATGGGATCTGCATCAGCTAAATGGGCTATAATGGCTCCAATATTCGTTCCTATGTTAATGAGACTTGGATATACTCCAGAATTTACTCAATTAGCATACAGAATAGGAGACTCTTCAACAAATATCATAACTCCACTTATGACATATTTTGCTATGATAGTTGCTTTCATGCAAAAATATGATAAAGAATCTGGTATGGGAACTTTAATTTCTGTAATGCTTCCTTACTCAATGTGTTTCTTAGTTGGATGGACAATATTCTTAGTAATCTGGTTTATGACTGGTTTACCAATAGGAATAGAAGGAGCTATTCACTTAGCAGGAATGTAAAATTTAATATAAGAATTCAGCTGTTGTAAAGTATTTACAACAGCTTTTTTATTTTCTATTGACAAATAAAAATTTTGTTTATATAATTAACATTGTTAATTAACTTTGTTAACTAATAAAGGAGAAGATATTTATGAAAAGAGAAAATGTTCAAAAAATGTTAGATAGCTTCTATGAAGCAGGAAGAGTTTTTAATTATCTACCACCACTTCCAGAAGGAGTAAATATTTCATATATACATATCTTAGATTCAGTACATACACTTTCATTAAAAAATAAGTTTGTTAGAGTAAGTGATGTTAGTAAAGATAGAAATTTATCACTTTCTGGAATCACAAGAACTGTTAAAGAGATGGAAAAAAAAGGTTATATTAAGAAAGTTACATCTGATGAAGATGCAAGGGTTGTAAATTTATCTTTGACTGAAAAAGGAATGGAACTATATACAGTTTTTGTACAAATTCATCAAACAGAACTTGCAAAAATTTTAAAAGATGTTTCTGAAGAAAAACTTCTTATAACAATTGAAACTATTTATAAAGTATCAGAAATTATGAAAAATAATAGAATTAATTTCAAAAAATAAAATTTAGAAAGGATTAAGTATGTCACATAATGAAATTAACTTCACAGAAGGAAGTATTATAAAAAAACTTATACATTTTATGATTCCTATATTAGGATCTTTAATTTTACAAGCAATGTATGGAGCTGTTGACCTTTTAATTGTAGGAAGATTTGGAACAACAGCAGGTTTATCTGGAGTTTCTACTGGTTCTCAAATATTGAATTTTGTAATTTTTATTATCAGTGGATTTGCTATGGGAGTTACAGTTTTAATTAGTAGACATTTAGGAGAAAAGAAAAATAAAAGAATTGGCAGAGTAATTAGTGGTGCAACAATTTTATTTTCAATAATATCTGTTATTCTATGTATAATTATGGTATTTTTTGCTAGACCAATTTCTATTATAATGCAAGCACCTCAAGAAGCCTTAGAACTCACAACACTTTATGTACAAATTTGTGGGGCAGGAATATTCTTCATTGTTGCTTATAATCTTATTAGTGCTATTTTTCGTGGTTTAGGTGATTCAAAAAGTCCATTAATTTTTGTTGCCATTGCCTGTGTGGTAAATATTATTGGGGACTATATTTTTGTTGCTATATTTAAGTGGAATGTGGTTGGTGCAGCTCTTGCCACTGTAATAGCTCAAGCAGTCAGTGTCATTATGTCTATCGTCATCATAAGGGGAAAAAATTTACCTTTTACTATTAAAAAGAGAGATTTTTATTTAAATAAAGAAGTTAAAAGATTTATGAAAATTGGAACTCCATTAGCTCTTCATGAATTTTTGACACAGATGTCTTTTCTTGCTCTTTGTGCCTTTGTAAATCGTCTTGGACTAGAGGCTTCTTCTGGTTATGGTGTAGCTTCTAAAGTAGTTGCCTTTGTTATGTTAATTCCTGCTGCACTAATGCAATCAATGACTTCTATAGTTTCTCAAAATGTTGGTGCTAAAAAAGAAAAGAGAGCATTTGAAGCTATGACAACTGGAATGAAATTTGGTGGAATAATTGGAGTTGTAGTTCTTTTACTAATCTATTTCCAAGGTACTTTCTTAGTTGGTATTTTTACGGAAGATCCTGCTGTTATTCAAAAAGGTTATGAATATCTACTAGGTTTTTCATTAGATACTGTTCTAACTGCAATTTTATTTAGTTTTATTGGATTCTTTAATGGTCATGACAATACAATTTGGGTTATGATACAAGGTATGGCTCAAACTCTTTTAGTAAGATTACCTTTCGCTTATATTATGAGTATGCAAGAAAATGCAAGTTTAGTTAAAATTGGATTTTCAGCACCTATAGCATCTATCTTTGCAATTTTAATAAATTTTATTTTCTACTTAAGAAATAAAAAACATTATTTGTTTCACAATCAATAAAAATATTTCTATTTTTATTTTCTAAAAACAAAATTTTATTATATAATATAAAATAGTTGAAATAAAATTAAAGGAGAAAGATAATGTTAAATGAAATTGCTAAAAATATATATTTGGTAGAAGTACCTCTACCAAAAAATCCATTGAGAGCATTGAATTGCTATTTTATTAAAAATGGAGAAAATATTTTAGTTGTAGATAGTGGTTTTGACCATGAAGAAAGTGAAAAAGTATTTTTTGATGCTCTTGAAGAATTAGGTGCACAAGTTGGAAAAACAGATATGTTTTTAACTCACTTACATGCTGACCACTCAGGACTAGCTTTAAAATTTAAAAATAAATATCAAGGTAAAGTATATTGTAGTCAGATAGACACTGATTATATAAACAAGATGAAACATGAACTATATGCAGATAGATTTGTTCCTACACTAAAAGTTATGGGAATAGAGCCTGATTTTAAATTTTTTGAAACTCACCCTGGACTTGTTTACTGTGTGAAAGGTAAGTTAGATACTACTATAGTTAAAGATGGAGATAAAATAGACTTTGGATACTATAATTTTGAAGTTATAGATTTGAGTGGACATACTCCTGGACAAGTTGGAATTTATGATAAAAATCATAAAATATTATTCTCAGGTGACCACATATTAAATAAGATTACTCCTAATATAAGTTTTTGGGATTTTAAGTATGAAGATATCCTAGGAACTTATCTTAAAAACTTAGATAAAGTTTACAATATGGAAGTAGATACTATCTATTCTGCTCATAGAGGAATAATAGATAATCCAAAACTTAGAATAGATGAACTTAAAAAACATTATGCTGATAGAAATGCTGAAGTTTATAACTTATTAAAAGAAGTTGAAGAAAACTCAGCTGCGCAAATGGCCGCAAAAATGCACTGGGACTATAGAGCAAAGAACTTTGAAGAGTTTCCTAATAATCAAAAATGGTTTGCAACAGGAGAAGCTCTAGCTAACTTAGAACATCTAAGAGCTATTGGTAAGGCTGATTATGAATTTAAAGATGGAGTGGCTTATTATAGGGTAAAAAAATAGATAACTATAGAAAACATGAATTTAACTATATTTTATTTTAATTCTTGGGGGTATTTATGGCAATAAAAATTAATTTGAAAAAGAAGAATAAAACAAAAGATGGATTTGTAGGATTTAGTTTTACTACATTTTTTTGGGGACTTTTTGTTCCTGTATTGAGAAAAGATAACAAAACTTTTTTAAAACATTTTTTTATATGGTTAGCAACTTTTGGACTATTAGTTTTTATAGCTAGATTTCCTTATGATTCCATTGATTTTGATAAATTTCCTTCAATCTCAAATTTTATAATCTCGTTATTTGATGTTAAGTTTAAGTATATAGTTTTAGCTATACTTTCTTTTTTCTTGCTACTACTGATTATTTCTTTTATTGTATGGATTTTTGTAGCTAAAAACTATAATAAGAATTATACCAATAAACTCTTAAGACAAGGTTATATGCCTTCTGAAGATGATAGTTATTCACTAGCACTATTAAAAGAATATGGGTATTTAGAATATACAGAAGATGAATTGAAAGATAATGATAAAATGGAGCAATATAAAAATATTGTAGATACTGCAAAAAAAGATGAAAAAAAGAAATTTTATATGTTTCTAATGTACTTTATTATATTTTTTCTTTTTATTGCATTTATCTTTTATTCTGTAAATACAGACATAGGAGATGAAACTTATCTTGAGTACTTACTACAATATAATAATTAGGAGGATTTATGGCAATAAAAATAAATTTAGAAAAATATGGACATAAGAAAAAGGGATATTTAAGTTTTAGCTGGACTTCACTTTTCTTTGACTTTTTTGTTCCTTTATTTAGGCTAGATTTTAAATGGTTTTTTATTTTTCTTTTACCTTATTTATTTTTGTACATTATTACTTTTAAAGAAATTGATACTTCCATATTTTTGACTTCTGCTTTCATATTGCCTTACATTAAAAAAGCGCCTGCATTTATCACTTTGCTGGACTATTATTATTATATAGATTATTTAAATACCTTTATTTTTATTATGGTTGTATTACTTCCTGTTTCAAGACTTATTTTTTCATTTATTTATAATGACTTTTACACAAAAGCATTAGTTAAAGAAGGATATCTTCCACCAAAGGATGATGAATATTCAAATGCAATAGTGAAAGGACATAAATTTTTAGAATATACAGAAGAAGAACTATTAGATAAAGAAAAAATGGAAAGATACAACAAAATTTTTGAAGAATATAAAAAAGAAAGAACAAAAGACTTTATTAACTTTGTTTTAACTGCTATACTTTTAATATTGTTAATTGCATTTTTGTTTTATATTTAATATTTCAGTTGACAACTGTTCTAATTTTGATATAATATATAAGAAGTATAAATAGAATATTAGACTAGTGAATGGTGGGTCGTAAAAAGCAGAAGGGATTCTGTTTTTTTCACGACCTTTTTTTAATTTAATTAGGGAGGAACGAAGTATGTTTGATGTAGTTGTTATTGGTGCTGGAATAATGGGAGCAGCAGTTTCAAGAGAATTGTCTAGATATGAGTTGAAAACTTTATTACTAGATAAAGAAAATGATGTTTCTTGTGGTACAACAAAAGCAAATTCTGCCATAGTGCATGCAGGATATGACGCAAAAGAAGGAAGCCTTATGGCAAAATACAATGTATTAGGTAATGCAATGTATGGAAAATTATGTGAGGAAGTAGATGCTCCATTCAGAAAAGTAGGATCTTATGTTTTAGCCTTTTCTGAAAAAGAAAAAGAACACTTAGAAATGCTATATCAAAGAGGGCTTAATAATGGTGTTCCTGAAATGGAAATCATAGATGCAGCTGAAATTCAAAGAAGAGAACCTCATGTTAGTAAAGAAGCAGTTGCTGCTCTATATGCAGGTACAGCTGGAATAACTGGTCCTTGGGAATTAACAATAAAATTAGTAGAAAATGCTATGGAAAATGGTGTTGAACTAAAATTAAATGCAGAAGTTGCAAATATCAAAAAAGAAAATGATGTATTTAAAATAGAATTAAAAAATGGAGAAATTATTGAAGCTAAAGCTATTGTAAATGCAGCTGGTGTCTATGCTGACTTTATAAACAATATGCTTTCTAACAAAAAATTTAATATAACTCCAAGAATTGGTGAATATTATTTATTAGATAAAGTCCAAGGATATTTAACTGACAGTGTTATTTTCCAATGTCCTACTGAAATGGGAAAAGGTATTCTAGTTTCAAAGACTGCTCATGGAAATATAATAGTTGGACCTACTGCCTCTGATGTTGACAATAAAGATGATGTTGGAAATACTCAAGCAGGACTTGATACAGTTAGACAATTTGCTACTAAGAGTATAAAAGATGTAAATTTCAGAGATAATATCAGAAACTTTGCAGGACTTAGAGCTGAAGCTGACACAGGAGACTTTATACTTGGTGAAGCTGAAGATGTAAAAGGACTATTTAATATAGCTGGAACTAAATCTCCAGGACTTACATCTGCACCTGCAATGGCAATAGATTTAGCTAAAATGATAGTTGAAAGTTTTGGTGGAGTAAAAGAAAAAGCAAACTTTATACAAAATAAAAGAATGATACACTTTATTACACTATCACCTGAAGAAAAAGCAGAAGTAATAAAGAAAGACCCTAGATATGGAAGAATTATTTGTAGATGTGAGAACATAACAGAAGGTGAAATTGTTGATGCTATCCATAGAAAATGTGGCGGAACAACATTAAATGGTATCAAAAGAAGAGTTAGACCAGGTGCTGGAAGATGTCAAGGTGGATTCTGTGGACCTCGTGTACAAGAAATTTTGGCAAGAGAACTTGGTGAAGATTTAGAAGAAATAGTTATGGAACAAAAAGATTCTTACATCTTAACAGGAAAGACTAAATAGGGGGAAACGATATGAATATGAAATATGATTTAGTTGTTGTTGGTGGAGGTCCAGCGGGACTTGCAGCAGCAGTAGAAGCTAAAAAAAATGGAATAGACAGCATACTTGTGATTGAAAGAGCAAAAGAACTTGGTGGAATTTTACAACAATGTATACACAATGGTTTTGGACTTCATGAATTCAAAGAAGAATTGACAGGACCTGAATATGCTCAAAGATTTATGGATCAATTATTTG
>ERZ773073.464-NODE-464-length-21032-cov-4.298803_pt1 | contig 21032 bp, 21 predicted proteins | sample MGYA00580616_ERZ773073 | MGnify/ENA primary metagenome ERZ773073 (study PRJEB29015, sample SAMEA2737960) | human oral metagenome | biome: human oral; feature: human-associated habitat; material: dental | place: China | collected 2131 ...
TTAGTTGCTTAATCCCTTCCTAAATTTCTTCATCAACACTATTTGACAAAGAGCCTAAAAAAGCAAGGTGAATTCACCTTGCTTTTTATTATTGAATATACGTCAAACTCTTACCAATAATAAACGTTGTAGTCACATTATGTAATACCGCTAATAGACTAGGAGAAACTACATCAATTAAACCTAATCCCATTAAGAACGAATTAATACCTACTGTATGTTTTAAATTGGCATCTAATTGGCGATTTAGTTGTTCGGTTATATTTTCCAAAACCTCTAATCCCGTTAATTGTTCATTTAAGAATAAGATATCACTGGCTTGACGAGCAATATCTGAAGCACCTGCCATAACAATACCTACATTTGCAAGAGAGAGTGCAGCAGAATCATTAATTCCGTCTCCAATCATCAAAACATGATGACCTTCCTCTTGAAGCTGCTCAATTACTTGATGCTTTTGTTCTGGCTTCACTTGTGTATAAACTCTGTCAAATGGAATCAGCGAGCAAATTGTTTCTGTACGTTTTTGTGTATCCCCTGTAAGAAGTACAATCTGTTTTCCTTTTTCTTTTAACTCTTTCAATAATGCAATCGCTTCTCCTCTTAACGGAGTATCAATTAGGAAAATGGCAATTAATTTTCCGTCATAACTTAAATAAAGTAAGTTGTATTTTTGGCCATATTCTTCAATCACTGCTTTTTGCTCATTGGAAATAATCGTCTTCTCGTCTTCTAATAATTCCAAACTTCCGATGACGACTCTTTTTCCATCAATCGATGATACGATTCCTTTTGAAGCTACGTGAGTTAATTTCCCATGCATTTCTTCATGTTCAATTCCCTCATCTTCTGCTTTCTTAACAACAGCCGTCGCAATTGGATGGTAAATATGTTCTTCCAGACAAGCTGCAATTCGTAAAACTTCCGCATCATCATAACCTTCATACGCAATAATTCGTTGAATCTTTGGAATACCAGTTGTCAATGTTCCTGTTTTATCAAAAACAAAAGTATCGACTTGCGCATATTCATCTAAAGAATTAGATCCTTTAATGACAATCCCCTGATTAGAAGCTGCTTTAATGGCTGTTAAATAAGTAGCTGGTGAAGATAATTTTAACGCACATGAATAATCCACTAATAGGAAAGTCAGTGCTTTAGAAACTGAGCGTGTGAATAAATACGTCAACGCCATCCCGATAAAATTATATTTCACTAATCCGTCAGCTTTTTCCATTAATTGCTTTTGCTGTTTCGATTGATGAAATTCACTCGATTTAATCAGCTGAACAATTTGCTGCAAGCGTAAGTTTTGTTGCTTATTTGTCACTTCTACTAATAGTTCGCCATGCTCTACAACTGTATTAGCGTAGACCATATCTCCAATCTTCTTAGAGACAGGAAAAGACTCACCTGTTAATGAACTTTCATTTAAGTAGCCTCTTCCATTGACAACTCTTCCGTCAAAGTAAATTTCTTGACCTTCCGTAGCAACAAAAACATCTCCTACTTCAACATGATTGCTCATTTTTTTGAAGCGCTCGCCTTCTTTTTCAATCCATATTTCATAAATATTATTTGTTAAGTTTTTTTCGAGCTCTTCAATCGATTTTTTTTGAGACCAAGCATCTAAGTCATCCCCTAAATTTAATAGGAACATAATCATATCTGCAGTTTTATGGTCTCCCATCGCCACAGAAGTTGATATCGCCACAAAATCGAGTAAACTCATAGAAAGTTTTTTCTCACAAATTGATTGGAAAGCAGCCTTTCCAAACTTCACCATTTTTAGAAGTATCCATCCCATACGAATAGGTGTTGGAAGAAGGACTTTTGAAAGCATTCTTCTATAGAGATGCGTTGAAATAATATCATATGGCGAAGAAGCAACTAGCCACTGCACTTCTTTTTGTTTTTCAATTACGTTCTCCATTTGAATCAAAGATAAAAACCTTTGAACTTGTTGAACCTTCCCTTGAGTAAAATAAACTCCTACATGTTTTAAATCTTTATAAAAGTGCAGTTTTTCAATACCTGGGACTGTGCAAGCTAGCTCCTCTAAATACATTTGGACTGGTTGCGGACATGTAAAAGGGAGCTCTAAACGTACTCTAGAGTTTGATTGATGTTTAATAATAAACTTCATTATTTTTCACTAGTTTCTACTACTAATTGTGCATTTTTTTCTTCAGCATATAAGTCTTTTGCTTCTTCTAAGACATCATCTGCATGTTGTTTTACAGTAGAAACAGTTGCGTCAATACCATCTTTTAATTTATAAGAAGTAGCGACCGCTTTAGCATATACATGCTTTGCGTCTTTGCTGGCTAATAGTTTTAATCCTAACGAACCAAATAAAACTCCTCCCGCAAATACACCTGATTTTTTAGCAAATTTTCCTAAACTAATAAGTTCTTTAATCATTATGATTACCTCCATTTTTTCTAATTAGAATTATTCAATTCTTATTATAGTATACCGATTTAAACTCCGAATTTCAATAATGAAAAATTTACGATTCTCTTGGTCTCTTTCGCTTTCAAACTAAAAACTACCTTGGAGTTCCAAGGTAGCTTATTTTTTCTCTAACCAAAAGAATGCCTGTGGTAATTTTTCCTCAGCATTTCCAATAAAACATTTTCCATGCGCAAATAGAACATTGACAGGATTCCACACTTTTATTTGTTGATAACACTTTTTGGCTGTTTCCTTATTAAAAAAGAATGTCATTCTTAAATCTCTTGGAGTATGACCGTTTGGATATGCATTATCCCCTATTTTAAACAAGAAACGATGCAAACATGAACACTCTTCTCCAACTTCAATATTCTCAATTAAGTCCGTTAGAATTACCGTTTTACTCTTTTTGTGGAAAAATACTGACTCTTCTATAACGGCGCTTCCTTCAAACGGAAGATACTCAATTTCGTCTAACCAACTAATGTCGATTGTTTTATCTAAGATTGTATAACTTTCAATGGATTGGGAGTTGTCAAAAAATTTTTCCAATCCTTTTGTCGCCCAAAGTTTCGCATCCGGATAGGCTTGACTCCACTCTTCCATATATACGTAATGCAATTATTTGGAGCAACTATATGCTTCATATGACCCAGCTCATCGATTTCACTTTGCAACTGCGGTGTTAAATGAATAGTAGAATGAATCCATAAGTCATTATTTTCCAATCGCACCAGAGTCATTCGAGTGCTAAATGGTACTTGGGTGATTTTAAAATTCATCTCAACAATTTCACCATCAACAATCCAGATACCCTCATCGATAGTCTTCAATGTATATAATGGCTCATATAATTTCACTGAACATTTCATATAAATTCACCAATTTTTATAGACTAATACACTTCATAATTTGTAATCAGCGGAGAGTTTTTCTTTAGAAGTTTTTGAAGCCGTTTATGGTATTGCGCAGGAAAAACCATATTTTTGGCACGCAATTCTCTTTCACGCAACACTTTTGCCACATGATCCGCGAAGCTAAGGCAGTTTCTCGACCAACCATTATAAGTCATGAATTTCGAACGATTGAATTTATAGAACACGGTATCCATCTGTTGCGCCATGAAATACACATACATCTCTTCAAAACGGTCAAACGTTGGATTATAGTAAATCGCTTCTCCCGTTGGACGCCACTGTGTTGTCGGTTCTAGAATCTTATTCAAGTAAGAATGAATGGCATCCATCTGCTCATCCGTCACAGCAATCGTATAAATATGCAACGCTTTTTGATAATGGTTTTTACAAAAAAGCATATACTCTTCACGCGGCGCTTTTATCAATACACCTTCAGCAATCCAACCACCTAGTTTTAAATTGGTCTCATCATAATTTCCATACGAATAAACAAACCCATCAATACATAAATCCACGTGCCCAAGAGGTCCATTCCCACGCTCAGCCACATGCACAAAAATCTCGAAACGACTCTTGGCGGCCGGCGGGTACGCAATTGGATAAGGGACAAATGGGTCCGGCATATTTACTTTCGGGAATGAGTGTAGTACTTTTCGTACAACCTTCTCCATTAATTTTTTCTCTGCCATCACAAACTCCTCAAACTTTCAATAGGCTTATTGTAGCACAAATTTGCATTGCATTCAGTTACTTTTTTATTTTATACAACAAAAAACCTCCCGTCAGAAACGGGAGGAAAAAAGGATAGAGTTTTATTTACTTGGGAGTAAATAATTCTTATTTGGGAATACATTTACTATAACCAAGTTTTATGAAGAAATTGTGATGTTTAATCCCAATTTTCTAGAAATTTAATACCCTAAAGATGCATGCATACCAGCAACGTAACCCGTTACAAAGGCTGCGGTGATATTGTACCCACCTGTGTACCCGTGGATGTCTAACAACTCACCGCAGAAATACAATCCTTGGGTTAATTTCGACTCTAAGGTTTTCGGGTTTACTTCTTTCAAATGAACGCCTCCACCTGTCACAAATCCCTTCTCAATCGGCAATGAGCCATTGACCGTAAAGCGGAAATTCGTAAGGGCTTCTTTAATCTGTGCCCAGTTAGCCTCACTTAAACGATTGACCGCTGTTTGGTCACTAATCCCCACTCTTTCTAGCAAAAACTCTACATAACGTTCAGGAAGTAACCCTTTTAAATGATTTTTAATAGATTTCAGAGGTGCATCCTCCACAAACGAACGAAATTGTGCATCGAGTTCGGCCTCGCTCATATCCGGCAATGCATTCAGACTCATAACGACGTCCTTCTTGCCTTCTTTCTCCTGCACTTGATGCACGAAGCTTGAGCAACGTAAGACGGCTGGACCACTCACTCCAAAATGCGTGAAAATCATATCCATTTGATGCGTCACGACAGGCTTTCCTTTGCCATTTAAGACACTAAGCGCCACATTGCGAAGTGACAACGCACGAAGCTCGCCCTTCTTGATGAACTCCTCGCCACTCGTTAGCGGAACTTCTGTTGCAAAGAGCGGTGTAATCGTATGGCCAGCTACTTTCGCAATGCCATATCCGTCCCCTGTCGAACCCGTCTTTGGATAAGATTTCCCGCCTGTTGCTAGGATCACCGCATCGGCTTCAAGCTGCTCGCCATTATCCAGTTCCACCACTCGCACGGCTCCCTCGCTCACACGAATCGTCTTCACTTTCACATTCGTACGGACATGCACGCCTAATTTCTTAATCTCCTGAATAAACGTCTCCAAAATCGTCTTAGCCGAATCGGTCACAGGAAACATTCTCCCGTGATCTTCTTCCTTCAAGCGCACACCGCGACTCTCGAAGAACTGAATAATATCCTGATTATCAAATTGCGAAAAGGCACTATATAAGAAGCGGCCATTTCCAGGAATATGCTTCACGATTTCTTCTGGGGTACGACGGTTCGTTACATTACAACGTGTTCCCCCTGTATGTAATAACTTCTTTCCAAGTGTTGGATTCTTCTCAAGCAATACGACCTCAGCACCATGCATCGCCGCACTGACCGAAGCCATCAAACCGCTCGTCCCTCCACCAATAACAATAACTTTCATACTTGCCTCCAATTTTCTTTGTCCCAACCATTATAAAGCATGAAAAATAAAAAAGCCTAGAGAAACTCTCCAAGCTTAAGATAACCTATTATTCTTTAAATTTTTTCAAGCAGACCGCATACCCAATACCGCAGACAATCGATAGAACTCCAACGATCCATATTGCTGGGAAAATAATAGTGAAGAGATCTCCTCTAGAAAAAATAGAATTTCCCAACCACAGGATTCCTTCACCAAGAAAAGGAATTCTAAGTAGCAAGCGATAATGATTGGGATACATCCGATAGCTCCTGCTACGACAAACGTATTGGCTACGAATGTAGAGACTCTGTCATCTCCTTTATAGTAAAGTTTACTCTTCAAAGCCACACAGAAAATCACCACATACGTAGACAATAATAGAATTGATATGTAACCAAGCATCTGGCCATTTGCTCCGATTCCTGCTGCGAGGAGTCCTACGGGGGACACCATTATAAACGCCCCTCCAATAATGCCCACAAACGCACAAAAGATTGCCCATTTTTTACTTTTCATATTCTCATCTCCTTTAGCGGTCAAAATTCGTTAACGCCCTCAAATAATTAACACCGCTAATGATAAACAACACCCCCTTCTAACCAAGGTAACAATAAATAACTGAACGCATAAAGATCACTCGCCCACTCCCAGCTTAAAATGAGTGTTTCTAATCCTTTCCATTCTATGATGATTCGCGAGAAATAAAATAGTACGATGAGTCCTCCCGAAGTTAAAAAGAGTTTTGACACCCATCTTTTAACCCGAGTATCTCCTCTATAATAACGTAATGCTTTTATCTCTAAAGCTATGACCAATAGATTGATGATTCCTAAAACAATCACAGCTTCGTAAGGTTGAGGTTGCCGTGGACGTCTAAGGATGACGATGAGTACGGGTGCTAAAATCGCCATGACACCCCAAACAATACCGACAACGCCACAAATTTTTGCTAATGTCTTATTCTTCATCGTTCTTGCTCCTTCGAATTCCAAACAACAGTTAACGGTCGAATCGATTTAACGAAATTAAATATCCGGCTCCAGAAATCAATCCCAACAGTCCAGAAACTCCACCCGTGATAATGAGAATGGACCCCATCCCACCGATTTGCATCGTCAAATCATTGAGCGTCGTTAAGCCTGGAATATAGGACAGGAGAACAGGCAGCGTCGCAATGACTCCTAAACTTGCCGCCAGTAAAAAAATTTTCGTAATCCAATACGGAACTTCCCCAGTCTTTTTATAATAGCTATGACTCATTCGAGCGACAATGAACATCACCCAAATAAATGCCACTAGATACAAAAACATCATCTGCGTCCGTTGAAGAAGTTCAAGCATTTCACTCGATACCGTCGTAAATGGAAAAATAATGCTAAAAATAACGATTGAAAAAATATTTGGAAGAACATACGTTGGAGCTACAAAGACGAGTCCACCCCACACAACTCCGAGTATGCCGCTTAACAGCGCCCATAATTTTGATTTCTTTGGTTGTTCTACAACTTGTACTCACGACGCCTCTTTTCTTCTTTTTATTATTTTATTACAACTACTGATGTCTCTTTTTTCGAAAATTCTTTAACGAAATGAGATAGCCAATCCCTGAAATAATCGATAAAATGGCTGATCCTGTAAACATAAAGAATACTGGAAGTTTAAGCACCCCTATCAACTGCAATTGGTAAATGGTATTCCTTAATGATGGTTCTGCTAATAAAATATAAGGAAGGGTTGAGATGACTCCAAGGACACCAGCAACAACAAGCAGATTCGAAATCCAGCGAGGGACTCGACGGTCACCTCGATAATAGCATTTTGCATAAATAGAAATGATTAGCAGTAGCCAAACAACAATCGAAATGATGGCTAATGCAGTGTATCCCCCTTGAAGGATTTCCGCAAATTCTTCTCCATTCGCTGTATAGGAATAGCTTAAAATAAAAATAACTCCCCAGAAAGCTTGTGGTAAAAAATAATACGTTACTACAAATACTATTCCCCAACTAATTCCTAGTATTCCGCTTAACAGCGACCATTGTTTTGATTGTTCTACAACCTGCACTCACAACGCCTCTTTTCTTCTTGTTTCCCTTATTTTATCACAACCGCTCATGTCTCTTTTCCCGAAATTTCTTTAACGAAAGTAAATACCCTATCCCTGAAATCCCACTAAGGATTCCTGAAAGACATACCATCGCTAGTAGAGGTAATACAAATCCACCTACTGGGGTGAATTGCTCAACGAAAGCATCCCAACTTAACAAAATCGTAAAAATATAAGGTAGTGTAGAAGCACCACCAAGAATTCCTGCAATTAGAAGCATCTTTGACACCCCACGAGGTACACGTTTATCCTTGCGATAATAAATAAAACTCATCCACGAAATCAAAATTATTGCCCATATCATCACTATCGCCATAGACAGAATTTGTTGTTGATAAAGCAACTCCCCTCGGAATCCTTCTTTGACAACTGTAAGTGGATAAGCAAAAAGAAAAATGCTCCCCCAAAGAGTCTTTGAGTCCATCATAATTGGAGAAAGGCCAACAAAAAGTCCCCAAACAACTCCTGAAATTCCACTGATGAACGCCCAAGTTTTTGTTTTTTCAAATGTATCGTTTTGCAATTTCCAATACCTCTTTTCTTCTTATTTCCCTTATTTTATCACAACCGCTTGTTTCTTAGAAGAACTCCATAAAAAAGCACTTACGCCACTGGACGCAAGTGCTTAATTTCTTTATCCTTTTACAGCAATCGCTTGGATTTCTACAAGAGCATTCTTTGGTAAGGCTGCTGCTTGGAATGCCATGCGCGCTGGATATGGCGAAGCAAAATACTCTCCATATACTTCATTCATCTTCGCAAAGTCGTTGATGTCTGCTAGTAGCACGGTTGTTGATACTACCGCGTCCATTCCAACCCCTACACTTTCTAAAATCGCACGAATATTTTTCAACGATTGATGAGTTTGGCTGGCAATATCACTTCCTGCAAACTCCCCTGTTTCAGGAACGATTGGTAACTGTCCAGAGACAACAATCGTTTCTCCTGTGTAGGCTACTCCTTGTGAGTAAGGTCCGATTGCTTTTGGAGCCTGTTCTGTTTGAAGTACTTTTTTTGTCATGGAAATCCTCCTAGTCTAATGGTGGCACAGTGTCCACGAATACATATTTTTTCATACGGTCAAATGCTTCTACAACACGCGCGTACGGCAACGCGAGGTTGATACGGATACAGCCTTCGCCGAAGAACATCTTGCCGTCTTGCCAAGCCACGCCGACATCCCAACCGCGTTTTTCAAGATGTTCCAGCGTTAGATTGTGTTTTGCTAAAAACTTCGAGCAATCGATAAAGAGCATATACGTGCCTTCCGGTTTGGTCACTTCCACGCCATCAAATTCACGGTGAATAAAGTCGCACGCGTAGTCCGCATTCTTCTCAATCACTTCACGCAACTATTCCAGCCACTCGTATCCTTCCTCTTGATACGCCCCGATTAACGCATGCATCGAGAGCACGTTCATCGCGTTATAATGCGGCTTCATCCCTTTGGATTCCACGCGGTCTCGTAACGCATCATTGTAAATCACATGATAACTTCCCACGAGCCCTGCCAGGTTGAACGTCTTACTTGGCGCATACATGGCTACCGTGCGATTCTTCGCATCTTCTGAAATCGACTGCGTTGGAATATGCTTATGGCCTTTAAAAATAATATCTGACCAAATTTCATCCGAGACGACAATCACATCGTACTTGCGGTAAATTTCCATCGCGCGTTCAATTTCTTCTTTCTCCCATACACGGCCACTCGGATTATGCGGTGAACAGAAAATGGCGACATAAATCTTATGCGCTTTAATTTTTCGTTCAATATCCTCAAAGTCCATACGGTAAACACCCTGTTCATCTTTCACAAGCGGGCTATGCACGGCCTTCAATCCATTATCGTTTAACGACTGCGTAAATCCGACATAGGTTGGGCTATGCACTAACACGCTATCTCCAGGCGCAGCATACGAAGTTAATGTCGAAACGACTCCCCCAAGCACTCCATTTTCATGACCAATATGCTTACGCGTTAATCCTGTCACTTGATGGTGGCGCTCATGCCACTGAATAATGCTCTCGTAATATTCTTTAGAAGGCATAAAGTACCCGAAAATCGGATGTTCCAATCGTTTTTGCATCGCTGAAATCACCGTTGGCACCGTTGGAAAACTCATATCCGCGATCCACATCGGAATCACATCGAAGCCTTTCTTCGGTCTATCTGGCGACTTTCCTGGAATCAATCCCAGCCCATCCACCGCCAGTGCGTCCATTTCACGTCTGTCATATTCCGTTGTAAAATCAAATTTCATCCGCAAAACCTCCTTGAATCTCCCCACCATTATACACCGTCCCCCGCCTCCACTCAACGCCCGCCGAGGACTCAGCCAAACGACACTACGTGATAAGTGCGGTTCACAAAATAGGTAAAATGACGAAGTCCCCCTAGGATTCCATAGTATGAACAATAGAGAGATGCAACCGATGTGAAATGGGAGCAAGACAGAAGAAACTTTTTTCTTCGTCGTCTTGCCCCCGCAAGGACAAATAGGATTGACCCAGCTCAAACAGGCGAAGGTCAATCCATTTGTCTACTGCGTCTAACTCATCTCAGAATATCCATTATTAGCAGTCCGCTTGAAGCTCGGTAGGAGCCAAGACGTAGGCTTGGCCCGGTGCCTCTATTGTCAATACTATGAAGACGTCCTAGGGAGACGCAGTTTTAACCTATTTTCTCATCGCCGAAATCACGCGATAGCCTTTTTGTGCGATAAAGTCCGCCACTTCATCGGGCTCTGTCGAATCCACATGAAGCACCACTTGCACCTTCCCGTCGCGATGGTACACAGAAATCGTCGAAACGTTCACGTTGTTTTCACGCAACACATTTGAGATTTCTTCCAGAGGTCCTGGTTTATCCTCATTAATTTCAATAAATAAACGAGAACCTGGAGTGTTGTATCCAGAAATTTCGATAAACGCATCAAAAATATCTTTATCGGTAATAATCCCTTCCACGTGCCCACGCGCATCTACTACTGGTAGGACGCCGACTTTTTGTTGACGCATTAAAGACGCCGCTTCTTCTAATAATGTATGAGCCTTCACGGTTAAAACTTGCTTCTGCATAATTTCGCTTGCTGTTGTCTTATTCAATAAATAGTTCAACTCATGCATCGATAAGCTTGTTGCCATTGAAGGTGAATGCCCCGCAACAAGTTCTTCTGTGAGTAAGCCAACTAACTTGCCATCTTCTACAACTGGCAAGCGGTGAATGTCGTGTTCCTTCATTAAGTCTAGAGCTTTCATAACCGTCGTTTCAGGTGTAACTGTAATGACGTTGGTTGACATATAATCTTTAACTTCCATGATTACCCTCCTAGATATGCTTTCTGAATTTCATCACTTTCTAATAACTCTTGTCCTGTACCACTTAATACTACTGATCCAGTTTCGAGTACATACGCACGATTTGAAATCGACAATGCCATTTTCGCATTTTGCTCGATTAGTAAAACCGTTGTCCCTGTCTTTTGGATTTCTTGAATGATTTTGAAAATCTCGCGGATGAAGATTGGCGCTAACCCCATTGAAGGTTCATCCAACAATAATAGTTTTGGACGGCTCATTAACGCACGTCCCATCGCTAGCATTTGTTGTTCCCCACCAGAGAGTGTTTGCGCATCTTGGTCTTTCCGTTCTTTCAAGATTGGGAAACGTTCGAAGACAGATTCCATATCTTTTTGAATTTCTTCTTTATCCTTGCGTAGAAAGGCCCCTAGTTCAAGGTTTTCTTTTACCGTTAATCCTGGGAATACGTGACGACCTTCTGGCACTTGCACGAGCCCTTTTTCAACGATTTTCTTCGCAGATGTCGAAGCGATATTCTCCCCTAAGTAGACGATTTCGCCTTCTGAAGGATGGATGAGGCCTGATAAAGTCTTCAAGATGGTTGACTTGCCGGCACCGTTTGCTCCGATAAGAGACACGATTTCCCCTTCATTGACGGTGAAATCCACATTACGTACGGCCTGAATCATTCCGTAATGAACTGATAAATTTTTAACTTCTAACATCTACTCACCTCCTAAGTACGCTTTAATAACTGCAGGATTTTGTTTAATTTCTTCTGGAGTTCCTTGCGCAAGTAATCTTCCATATTCCAACACGTAAATGCGTTGGCAGATTTTCATGACAAGTGACATATCGTGCTCGATTAACACAACTGTTAAATCGAACTCTCTTTGAATTTTGGCAATCAATTCTGTTAATTGAGCGGTTTCCTGCGGGTTCATCCCTGCTGCAGGCTCATCTAAGAATAAGATTTTTGGTTTTGTCGCTAAGGCACGAACGATTTCCAATTCACGTTGTTGCCCGTATGCTAAGTTTTTCGCCTTTTCATCTTTAAGTGTATCCAACTCAAAAATCTTTAGCAATTCAATCGCTTCTTCGCGCATTTTTGCTTCTGTATCATAGTATTTCTTTGTACGGAATAAGGTTGAAAACAGTGAATCGCTCGAGTGCGCGTGCATGGCAATCATTACATTTTCGAGTACTGATAAATCTTTAAACAAACGAATATTTTGGAAGGTACGCGCCATTCCAAGAGTGGTGCGTTTATATGGAGGAAGCCCGTTTAAGTTTTTCAACTGTCCGTCTACTTCTAAACTCACTGTTCCTTCAGTTGGTTCATACACCCCTGTTAACAAGTTGAAGAATGTCGTTTTCCCCGCACCGTTTGGCCCGATGAGTCCGATAAGTTCTCCCTTGTTTACTTTCATAGAAACATTAGAGACCGCGGAAAGTCCACCAAAGTTTTTAGTTAGTCCATTTACTTCTAATAACATTACTTCCCACTCTCCTTTGCCTCTTTTTTCTTAGAAAACTTCAAGTTTCCTAGTTTGAATTCCCATGTTCCAAGTAATCCACCCGGACGGAAAATCATGATTAAAATTAATGCTACTGCATAGATAATCATCCGTAATTGTCCAAATGGTTGTAAGACAAGGTTGATAATGCCAAGCAATACAGCTGCTACAAACGAACCTGTGAAACTTCCGATTCCTCCGAATACAACAATGATTAATACATCGATCGATTTCATGAACGTGAAGTCACCAGGTGTCACCGCTCCTAGCGTTGTCGCAGAAAGAGTTCCACCGATACTTGCCGTAGCTGCTCCTAATACGAAGGCCAAGATTTTGTACTTCGTCACTTGAACCCCCATGGACTCCGCTGCGATTTCATCTTGTAACACCCCATAAGTTGCACGACCAGCACTACTGAAAGTGTAGTTCAAGATTAAAATGGTTGTCACCACTAAGAAAATATAAGTAATCGTCCATGTGTTCGTTAAAGGAATCCCACTAATTCCGGCAGCGCCGTTTGTAATTTTCATATTGGTCACAGCTACACGAATGATTTCAGCAACCCCTAGAGTCGCAATCGCAAGGTAGTCTCCTTTTAAACGAAGCGTTGGTAATCCAACAAGAAATGCCACGATAACCGAAATGACAACCCCTACTGCCATTCCAGCAAATAGTCCTGGAAGACCGTTTATCATTTTTCCAAGAATCGCACCGCTATAAGAACCAATGGCGATAAATCCAGCATGTCCAAGTGAGAACTGTCCGGCAACCCCTAGAATCAGATTTAATCCAACAGCATAGATGATATTAATCATGATATTAATGAAGGTACTTTCGTAGTAGAAGTTGATCACTCCTGTTTGTACAAGCACGAAAAGAAGAGCGTACATTCCCAACGCGAACAATGTCCAACGAATATTCTTTTTATGAAATCTTTGCATCTTCTTCACCTACACTTTCTCTCTGACATTTTTACCAAACAATCCAGCTGGTAATACGATTAAAATAATAAATAATAGGAAGTAAACCACTCCATCACGGTACGGTGAGTACCCGAAGAAGCTTACCATTGTTTCTAATAGACCGATGAGATAACCACCGACCATCGCTCCAGGAATACTTCCGATACCCCCAAGTACAGCTGCAACGAAGGCTTTTAGTCCGACTGTAATTCCCATTGTTGTAGAAATTGTATTGTAATAAACGCCAACAAGGACACCTGCAATCCCAGCAAGTGCTGAACCAAGGGCAAATGTAAATGAGATCACACCGTCTACGTCAATCCCCATCAATTGAGCGGCTTGCTCATCCACGGCAACGGCACGCATGGCTTTCCCCATTTTTGTATAACGAACGATAAATTGTAATAACACCATTAATAATACTGTAATCCCGAAAATCAGGATTTGCTTTCCATTCACTGAAACATCTCCGAATAAAGTGAATGTCTCTGTTCCAAAATCTGAAGGAAACGGACGAGACTCCGCTCCAAAGAAATAACTCATTGCATTTTCTAATAAGTATGAAACCCCAATGGCTGTAATTAATGCAGCCACACGAGTCGATTTACGAAGCGGCTTATACGCCACACGCTCAATCACAACCCCTAAAATGGCACAAGCAACCATCGCTACCAGTAAAGCGAGGAATACATTCAATTTCAAGACCATTACCGCAAAATAGCCAATGAATGCCCCCATCATATACACATCTCCATGTGCGAAGTTAATCAGTTTAATCGTCCCATAAACCATGGTATATCCAAGCGCAATTAAGGCATAAATACTTCCGACTGCGAGCCCGTTTACCAATTGTTGAATTAACAACTCCATATATTTTCTCCTTTCATTTCTATCCTTTATCTAGTGGAAAAGAGAGGCGGAAGAAACTCTCCGTGCCTCTCTTCAAAATATGCTTATCCTATAATTACTCAGCAGAGTACTCTTGAGCACTTACTTCTTGTCCGTTTTGGAACTCGATCACAACTGCTGATTTGATTGGTGTATGGTCAGCACCCATTGAGAATGTTCCTGTCACACCGTCAAAATCTGTTGTTTCTGCTAAAGCTTTTGTGATTGCTTGAGGATCTGTTGACCCTGCTTTTTCGATAGCTTTCATTAACAATTGAGTAGCATCATAACTTAAAGCCGCAAAAGTATCTGGATTTGCACCAAATTTTTCTTTATAGGCTTTTACGAACTCTTGAACATCACTATCTTTACTCAATGTTGAGAAATGAGATGTGTAGTAAACGTTTGAAAGGTTTGAACTATTTCCTGCTAACGCTGCTAACTTATCACTTGAAAGACCGTCACCACCAACGATTGGTTGAGTGATTCCCATTTCACGAGCTTGTTTGATGATTAGCCCAACTTCTTCGTAGTAACCAGGTACGTATAATACATCGAAGTCTTTAGATTTCAATGTTGTTAACACTGCTTGGAAGTCTGTGTCTTTTGATTGGTAATATTCACGAGCAACGACTGTTCCACCGATTTTGCTGTCAGTGTATGTTTTTTCAAAGGCATCTGCTAACCCTTTAGAGTAGTCATTCCCTGTATCTTGTAAGATGGCTACTTTCGCTTTTCCGAATTTCTTGTTGACGAAGTTCGCTCCTACAACCCCTTGGTAGCTGTCAGAGAAACATACACGGTAGATGTAATCATATACTGAAGATGCATCTCCTGCATTTTTTAATGTCACACCGTCCCCTGTTGTTGCTGGGAAGACTGTTGGGATTTTTGCTTGTTCATTGACTGGGATTGATACGGAAGCATCCCCTGTTGTTGCTGGTCCGACTACGCCGACCACTTTTTCAGAAGCTAATTTCTTCGCTACTGAAGCTACTTCTGTTTTGTCTGATTTGTTATCGTATGAAACGTATTTTAATTCCTTATCTAATAACTTCCCTTTTTGTTCAACCGCTAATTGAGCTGCGTTGTTCATGGAAGTACCGTAAGTCGCTACGTTCCCTGTTAACTCGAAGTTCCCTCCGATTTTGACTGTATTACTATCTGCTGCGTTTCCACAACCTGCTAAAATTGCTGCAACCACAGCACCTAATGTAAATTTTTTAAACTTCATAATACCCCTCTTTTCATGGATGTTTTTTTCAACTTGAGAGTAGTATATATTATTCTGACAATTCGTGCAATAAAAAACTATAAATTTTATGGAAAAATATTTTTATTTTCATATATACCGTTTTCATTTTCATAATTGTATTTTTCTAATTATGATTTTTTTGTTGAGAAAATGCTATAATTTTTTTTATGATTTGTGATGTATTATAGATTGATAAAACTAATTGTGATGTTATTAACAAAAAATAAAAGGAGAGAGGTATGAGAGAACTACTTTCAAAAAATCAAAATCGTCAAATCGATATCGTAGACTATTTAGTTCAAGCAAATGGTTGGATTCATATTGACGAGCTCGCAAAAGTATTTAAGGTATCTACTCGCGCCATCAAGATTGATCTCGCTTTCTTACGAGATAATATCAAAGGTTTAGATATATTATTCTCCACAAATGGTGTGCGTATCGAATTGCCTCAAAATTTATGTACAGAGGTGATTTATCCGTATTATTATTCACATTCCGTTTGTTATGAAATTCTAGAATACTTATTTCTTTGCGAAAAAACGAATGTATCAGATATAACCCAACAACTATTCATCACTACTTCAACATTGAATCGTTATATCCAAAAAATCAATACTAACTTGAAGAAGAAATTTGACTTCCAAATTTCAAAGAAAACCTTACAATTTGTAGGGAACGAGCAAGATATTCGTTTCTTTTTTGTCCAATATTTTACGGAAAAAACCGCTTTCTTTGATTGGCCATTTGACTTTATAGATGAATCTTCTCTAGAAAAGATTCTTGTTAACATTTTTAAGTCTTCAAATTTTCCACAAAGTTTCGAAAGTTATCGCGTATTCAAAATGATTTTCACGGTTAACTTTTTCCGTACGTATCAAGGACATTTTGTAGAAAACATCAAAGAACAAGATAAATTTTACGATTACTATAATCAATTGGAAGGGCTCGGAGAAATTGTACAACAATTTACAAAAGAAACTGGATTGATAGTTACTCCAGAAATTTTAGAACAATCCTTCTCAATTTTCTTGCAACCTCACTTTTTCTTAACCTTAGAAGAGTTTTCAGTTGCACGAAAGGAAAACGAACGCGCTCGCTTATCATTTGAGTCATTAGTAACAAAAATTCAAACTTTAGAAAAACGATATAACATAAAATGTGACAACTATGATTTACTATTATGGCATTTACACAACACTTCCCAATTGGAACGAATCGAAATTCACTCAGACTTTATCTTATTTGACAAAAAGATTCCACTATTGAATTTCTTCCGTTCGCTATGCCCGAACTTCTATAAAGATGTCACGGAATTATTAGAAAATTATCAACACGAAGTGAAAAACGTGAATCGTCAACGTAATATTTCGCATTTAATTTACACGTTCTATACGCACTGGGAGGGGCTCGTTTCTCAACTGCAAGCGAAACAAGAGAAAATCAAAGTCCTTATCTTAAACGACTTCGATGAGTACTATCCAAAATTCTTGGCTTCTTATTTAGAACAAAATGCCGCCAACCGTTTCGAGTATCATACGTATGACGATCTAGAAATCTCATTAGACTTACTTGCGAAGACCGAATACAAGGTTATTTTAAGTAACTTCGCTCTTCCAGAAATTAAAGGAAAGACGATCATCTGTTCTCAAGATTTAAGCATGATAGATCTTATAAATGAACTAAACAAACTATAAAGCAAACTCCCCCTGCAGAAACGTAGGGGAGTTTTTTGGATTATAAAAAATTGAATTTTTTTTGCAAAAATTTAATGCTAAAAACCGCGCTGCTATCGTATTTTTGTAAAATATTAAAATATAGCAACATCCCTCTTCACACTCTTAAACACTTCAGAAACGGCGTAAAGACGGGGTTTATAAAGAAGAAAAACGTTCTACCATAAAATGCCCGAAATTCACTTATAAGTGAATTTTGGGCAACAAGATCTCGCGTATAAAAAAATGCTTGGAGAATACTCTCCAAGCAATTTCTAATTCAATTATTTTACTTCTGTATACCCAATCGCTTCTAATTTTTGTGTTGCTGTAGAAAAGTCCGCATACGTTGTTGAAATGACACGTGCGTCTTTAAGTTCCATCTTGCCCTCTTCATTCGTTATAAGATTTGTAAATCCAACCGCATACACGTTTTTGAATCCAAAGCTAGTTTCCACTTGAAGCGTCATTACTAAGTTCCCATTTCCGCGAACAATCTCATCCCCATACGAATATGAATTATTAACATTATTCGCTAGACCACGATAATAAGTTTTATCAAATGTTATCTTATCATTTCCGCTAAATTTCTTATTCACTTCTTCTTTTAGTTTTGCAATAATTTCGTCTTTGTTCTTAGCGTCATCAAGTTTTTCAGCAACTGTCTTCAATCCTTTAACAGGAAGTGTGAAGCTTCCGTCGCCTTCTAACACATAACCTCTATCTTCTAATAGTTTAGCGAAATTACCGTCTAACGTGATTTTGGCATCTTTTCCATTTTCTAATTTGCCATTGTTTTCAACTTTGAAACGTAAGAATGACAATTTAGAATCTGTCACATGAACTTCTGCACGGCCACCTTTGTTAAAGCCTTCCACTTCTAATGAAGTAATTTTTGCTAATTCTTCAGCCGTTAATTTTTTCGCCTCTTTTAAGCCGCTAACTTTCACTTTCTTTTCTTTTGGAAGATTAAAGTACTTTTCAGCATCTTTATCTGCAGCGAATGTGAAGGTAATTTCTTCGTCGTTTGATAATCCTTCTGTCTTACTTGGTGTTACTTTCACTTTTGTTGCAGCAACACGAACTTCTGATTCTGTTTTCGCATCTGCTTTAGGGTTTGCTACTAAGAACTCTTTTACTAATTCTTGAGTATTTACTTGATATACAAGTTCCCCTTTTGTATCTAATCCTGTAAAAGTTGTTTTGATGGAGTCACCAGCATCTACTTTTTTTACGCCACAAGCAGCAAGTAACACAGTTGCTACTAAACAGAATAATGTTAACAGTCTTTTTTTCATGATTCCCTCCTGAAAAGCTTTTCTTTTTTTGATTATTTTCTCCATTATAAGTTCTATTACAGTATTTTTCAATACCATTTTAAAGTAACTTGCTCTTCTATTTCGTTCGTGCTAAGGTAAATCTAACGAACTTTTATAAACGTCGGAGGCTTTATGAATCAAAAAATTCCTGTATGGAAAACCATCCGCTTTACATTAGGCAATTTAATGCAAAATAGTTGGATGTATTTACGCAATTCCATCTTCTTACAATTTTTTATTTCCGTATTCGGATTCGGCTTTTTAACACTTATTTTTCGCGGAATGCTCTTTATGACTGGGCAATCCAATTTAAACTTCGACAATTTTAAGACCGTTTTATTAAGCCCATGGTCCATTCCGTTACTCATTTTATATTTATTCGCATTCGCATTTCTTATTTTCATGGAGTTCTCGATACTCATCTTCATGATTTACGGAACGATTCGCGGTATTCATTTTTCATGGCGTAGCAGTATTCAAAATGCCTTTAGTGAACTCAAGCAATTACTAAACGGCCACTTTATTACGTTCTGGCTGTACTTTTTAACGCTCTTACCGATTATCAACATCGGTGAGCTGACATTTATTTCTAAAAACATTGCCATTCCAGAATTTATTACGGGTGAAATCACTAAGACGAGTAGCGGAATGTTCTTCTACTTTGGACTTACCGCTGTACTGCTCTATCTTCACGCAAGAAGCGCCCTGGCAATTCCACTTCAGATTCTTACCGACCAGCCCTTTACAAAAAATATCGTCACGAGCTGGAAGTTGACGAAGAAGAATACTGTTCGGTTGCTCTTTATTTCGGCAGTTGTCGAAGGGGTGCTAGCGATTCTCGTTATTATCATCTCACTTGGAAGTGTCGCCCTCGTTGAATTCATAGACCCAGACGGAAGCAATACACTTCTTCTAAGTAGTGTATTAGCCATTGCCAAGTTGCTACAAGGCTTCATTATCCTTTATACAAAAATCGCTACGTTTATCTTTATGACGAAAATCATTCATGACCATAAATTAGCTTCTCTGGAAGTATACCATCACCATGAAGAAATTAAACATAAGCGTAAAATCGTGACGGCCTTCGCCCTGCTCTTCGTAACAGGAAGCGGGGTTCTCACAACGCTCACCACTTACAGAACTGAATCGGCCAATGACCCTATCATCATCGGCCACCGCGGCTATGTGAGTGAAGCCGTTGAGAACTCGATTGAAGGATTAAAAGCGGCCAAAGAAGCCGGCGCCAACATGGTAGAGATGGACATTCTCCTTACGAAAGACCATCAATTCGTCGTGATGCACGACTATAACTTGAAACGATTAGCAGGTCTAAACAAACGCGTTCAAGACATGACGCTAGATGAAGTTCAAGGCCTCCCCATCGAACAAGACGGATTTACGAGTCACATCCCTACTTTTGAAGAGTTTTTCAAAGCGGCTAAAGAAATCGGTATGCCACTCGTCATAGAGCTCAAGCCACATGGCGGTGAGCCTGCTAACTACGTAGATCTTTTCATCGCAAAATACAAAGAACTCGCCATCGACAACTCAAACAAAGTGATGTCACTTGATTTGAAAGTCATGGAAGAACTCGAGGCAAAAGCTCCCGAAATCACGACTGGTTTCGTGATTCCAATCCAATTTGGTGGTTTTGGAGACGCGAAGGTAGACTTCTACGTGGTGGAAGATTTTTCTTACCAGGAATTGGCTGTCCTTCATGCGCAAGAAACAGGACATGAGGTGTTTGTCTGGACCATCAATACGGATGATGCCCTCGAGAAATACGTGGATAGTCCCGTTAACGGCATCATCACAGACCAAGTCGCACTCGCCAAAGCCATTCAACAAGAGCACAAAACCAACAATAGCTTAATGGACCGCTTCTTACGTATGTTGAATGTGAGTATTGCTAAATAAAATAAAAACACTATTAGCTCCTTTGGAGGCCTACATAGTAGTGAGAACAGCTGCACCGGATTGAGCCGAAGTCTCAATTCCTACCGAATTTCAAACGGACTCTAGAAAATAAATTTCCAGAGTCCGTAATTCTCTTCGGTTGCACTCGCTATTCTCACTACTATAGTCTCCAAGGAGCTTTTCTGTTTTTATTTCGGTGCTTTTACTCTACATAGAACCTGTGCATTGACTATTGTTGGGTGGCGTTTTAAATGGATTGTGAGTGCGACTTGGTCTGTGTGAAGCGTATTTCTGGATGACAGGGAAAGGGAACAGAAGCGGAAGGTGCCTAGTACTTTCTCCTCTATCTTGGGCTCCCTGGAGGACAAACTGTGAAGCACTTACCCCTTATGGGATATTTATAAAAAAGGCTTTGTTCCAATAAAAAGATGAATGCTCTTCGAATAAAATAAGCGGAGGGCTTTCCAGACTCTATAGTAAAAGCTATAAGGATTT
>ERZ773073.465-NODE-465-length-21026-cov-3.543179_pt1 | contig 21026 bp, 18 predicted proteins | sample MGYA00580616_ERZ773073 | MGnify/ENA primary metagenome ERZ773073 (study PRJEB29015, sample SAMEA2737960) | human oral metagenome | biome: human oral; feature: human-associated habitat; material: dental | place: China | collected 2131 ...
ATACCAGGAGACGTAAGCGCGCGCACCATTGCAATCGGATCTGGCTCTGCGGCAATAACATTAAACCCAAGCGCCTCAACTAGCTCAAGCCTCTCCTCGCTGTATGTCCTAGAGACACTCGAGAGTAGCACCTCCTGCTGATTTTGGGCCCGTAGAGAACCTCCAAGCAATGCCCAATCTACCTTAGCGTCTTCGATCGACATAGGGATGTACTGTTCGATCTGGTACTTCATGGTTGCCCTCAGCTCAGCATCCGATGCCATAGGAACGTCAATAATCGTGGTGAAAGTCTTGCTTGACGGAAGACCAATTACTACGTTTTTTGACTTAATACCACTCTGACCAACAGCAGTCATGATCACTTCACCGACCTTACGTCGTGCCTCTTCGGAGTCGCTACTCGTAAGTTTACTATCTATAGGGGCATAGCCGTAGTGGTCGAGTGCCCACCCATTACCAGCTTTTTTGAGCTGCACGACACGGATCGCGTTCGTCCCGATGTCCAGTGCAAAGAAGTCGCCCATCCCTTTGAATATATTCATACTGCTTACCAGTATACATAAGCGCTATCAATATACGCAAGTGTTTTATAGCTAATAGCGCGGAGGAAGCTCTGTTATATACGCCGTTTGCCAAGCACCCCGTTTACGCACCAATTGATTTGCCCAAACATAACTTGAAGGGCGAAGCGTCATCCTCTCAGCCGCATCTTTACTCGTCGAATTATAGTACGTTCGATTCAGACGTAAGCGTGACGCCATTACCGGTCCGTTGGTCTTTAGCTGCTTGTTACACTGACTGACCGTGAGCGGAGGCGCGATATTACATGTCGCCAACTCCCCTCTAGCAATCATCCATGCGTCAACTCGCTGAACTGGCTCTGAGACTGTTATATTATTAGCGACTATTACCAGCTGAGGGATTTCGTTATCACCCTGGAGCGGATCTTGACTATAGACCATGTCTTTATCAATAGTTACGTTACCTGTAGTGTAAATTACTGTCGACCGCCTATAACTACCAATATCATGCTGTGGTGTATTGAGACGATTTCCTCCTATGCATGTATACGAGCCGAGTGCAGAGAGTGTGACATTTTGCGCACCCAAATTACACTGTTCAATAATATTTTTATTTGCTGGAGATGTAAAAAACTCCGCAGCTTTCGGTATCTTACCCACCGAACCAAAACACCCAAAACTCGGAGCACATGTCGGTGCAGTTGAGAAACTATTTGCAAAGGTTAGTCCGCTCCACGTTGACTGTGCAGCAGATGAGCCGTTAATAGCACCCGCAGCCGAAGAAAAACTATCGACTGCGCCAGGAGCAATTACACCATACTCACCCGTTGAGCCGCCAGCCGTTGACACCGATCCAACAATCTTCGACCGCGCATCGGCAGTATTAAAGAACCCGGAACCTACACGAGCATCATTTCCGATAACGTGTACCAACGGTATACGCTCGACACGCACGCAGTCCACTGAGCTGTGCTTCCATGTTGGATTTGCTGTTGAGCCTTTTTCGACAGACGTTACATAGCATACACGGGTACCCGCTGGGACATTTGGAGCGATCGTATTTGAAAGCACTTCAAGAGGAGTTGAACCAATATTAAATTGTGTTGAGCCGCTCTTAATAGTCGTACACGACCCAGGTTTTTCGCCAGTAATTTGTGTACACGGCTCGTCTGGAGACCCACCCATCGAGTAATTAGTTCCTGGCGCGACGTCAAAACGAGTTACGCGCCAATTAATTGAATCATCTGTTGCCGTAGGCCCAGCATTTTGCACCGAAGGCGTAACTGTAATTGCACTGCCAGACCCTTCTGGTACCGCATTCGGCGTAACAGCAATCCTCGGTGTCAGTGTAAAATTCTGTTTTAGAACAATCTTGATCTTTAGGTCGACTGAGTTAGTTGCGCATCGATTGATGTTTAGATTACTTTTTGCCGCAGTTACGTCAGGGACTGTCCAGTCACACTTCTTCGTGGCCGCCCATTCATTGGCGCTATGATACCCAGAATAGCTCTTATAGTACATGCGTACTACGATCTGCCCTGATCGTGTAATTGGACCATCTGGGACATATCTGATCCTAGATGGTGTCGAGAGCCAGTAGCGTGTTGAATCCTGACGAAGTGAAAATAAGTGTGAGCCAACGCCCCCTTCTATTCTTCCACCATAAGTCGTCTGGCTCCTATCGATATCCAGGCCAACAATATACCGTCTAACAAACGTCTTTGACGGGTACATACAGCCTGACCCTAACCTATTTGGCCTACGGTCATTTGCATCACCGGCTGAACTTACCCAGCGCGACGAGTCATTAACTAGCCTAGAGCCAGTGATACTCGACGAACACCCTAGGTCACTAGCCACCAATGGTCCACAAAGAAACGTAACATTGTTAATCTGTAGAGGAATCTGAGAAGTACCATAGTCTACTGTCAGCGGAGTTGAGGCGTTGCCATAGCCATCTCGTGAAAGCCACATACTTATAACATAGCTAGCTGCCCTGTTGATTTGAGTACGCAAGTTGTTTTCTCCGCGACCACGAAATGTTGCGTTTGGATAATTAGAAAGATGGCTACGACACCCCTGATCCCAGTTAACCGCTGTCTGAACACCATTTTCCAATGCACCCTCTACCTGAGCCGTAGAGAGCGCAGATATTGTTGCCGGTACAACGACAGCAGATGTAGCGCTAAGTGCGACAACTATTACAAACCTTCTAAATATAGAGTGTGTCATGGAGCTTCCTTGTCAACATCATCTAGGTCGTAACCAGTTGATTTAACACTGGTCTGAGATGATTGCTGTAACCTGACTGTCTCGCGAAGATCAGAAACATTTAGGGCTGGTGGTTTAAACAAGAGGCTGTACCTGCCACCTGCCGTCTGAAGTGCCTGGATACGATTTACTGCCCCTGCCGCTAAATCCAACTGCCCTGTCGCAATATAATATCGTGCGAGGATATACATACAGTTCTGGTCGTTCTCATGGCCTGATTTACCTTTAATTTCTGTCGATACCGCCCGCAGTACGTCGGCATTATACGGCTCGATCGCCGAGGAGGCTAGCTTTATTTGATCATTAGAGCAAACCGTAGCGAGTTGAATCTTTTCCGGCGTACTAGGCTCTTTAGTCTCGCTGCTCGACATTGGTTGGCGAAAAAATAAATACCAGACAAGACCCGCAACTACCACAAGCGCCACAATCAGTACTGATAATATTATGCCAACTCGTTTCTTTTTCATGCCTATAATTAGCATAAGCGACAATCCATCGATTGTAAAGTAACAGCTCCACTCTAGCGCGGTAGTGTCCTTCTCTGTTAAAATACTACAATGAGTTTAAGTATCGGAATCGTCGGCCTGCCAAATGTCGGCAAATCAACCCTATTCAACGCCCTGACACACAATGACATCCTTGCCGCTAACTACCCTTTTGCAACCATTGAGCCAAATACTGGCATTGTACCGGTTCCAGACGAACGATTATCGGTACTAGCAAAAATGTTCAATAGCGAAAAAATCACCCCCGCGACCGTTACTTTTGTGGATATCGCAGGCCTTGTTGCTGGTGCAAGCCAGGGCGAAGGCTTGGGTAACAAGTTTCTCGCGAACATTCGTCAATGTGATGCAATTATTCATATCGTTCGTGCATTTGAAAGTGATGATATCGTTCATGTAGAAAATAATATAGATCCAAAACGCGATATAGAAATTATAAACACCGAGCTTATTCTAGCCGACCTCCAGACGATCGAAACACGTCTAGCCAAACTCCAAAAAGAAGCAAAAGCTAACCCAAAAGCCAAGTTAGCACTTGAAAGCTTGTCTGAACTAAAGCAAGATCTAGAATCAGGCACCCCTGTAAATTTGAGTAAAAAAGTTGTTCAGGAGCATATATCAGACCTCCACCTCTTGACCGCAAAACCAGTCATCTATGTATTCAACGTAAATGAAGAAACTCTCGTAAACGAAGAGCGTAAAAGAGAACTAAAAGCACTTGCTAGCGAATCTCACGCTCTCTTTATTTGTGCACAGCTCGAAGACGAACTAAAGGGATTAAATCCAAGCGACGCGATGGAGCTATTAGAAAGCTACGATATAGACGAGCCTGGACTGACTCAGATGATCCACGCTGCCTACGATATTCTGGGGCTCCAGAGCTACCTAACCGCTGGACAAAAAGAAGTTCGCGCCTGGACTATTCGCAAGGGCGCCACTGCCCCGCAGGCTGCTGGAGTTATACACACAGACTTTGAGAGAGGGTTTATCGCCGCGCAGGTCGTTGATTATTATGACTTGGTCACCGCAGGTTCAGAGTCAGCCGCAAAAGCTGCCGGTAAAGTCCGCACAGAGGGAAAAGATTACGTCATGCAACCAAACGACGTTGTAGAGTTCCGGTTTAACGTCAGCAAGTAAGCTAATCTTTATTTAGTACAAATGAAAAGCCCCGGCTTACTGGATATAGCCGGGGCAAAAAATATGATGAGCCAGATCAGAGCATTCACTCTCTATCCAGCTTTATCTGACTCATCTCTTATTGGTTGGGTTCACGGCGCTACGACCATAAACCCAACCTGCTCCTAGCCTAGCTACCCGTTTTGGGCAGACCGGGCTTCACCGATGTCGGAGTAGACGTCGGACTCGGTGTCGGCGTCGGCGTAGGAGTCGGCGTTGGAGTCGGGGTCGGCTCCGGTGTCGGATCCGGCGTCGGCGTTGGAGTCGGCGTCGGGGTCGGCTCCGGCGGCAAGGGTGGACCGCAGTCGAGCAGTTCGCTCGACGTCATTGGCCTCGTTCCGATCTCCTCGGTGTACCGGGTATTCGCCCGGTCGGGTACCCAACTTGACCCGTCCCAGACGTAGGGCGTTTCTGCCCTCGTCCTCGTCCTCGTGACGAGTTGGACTTCACAGTCCCAACTTACGTCGTACCAATCACTGTATTCCACCTCAGCCGGAGGCTGGGGTGAGGTTGGCGGCGTCGTTGGGGTTGCCGTCTTGCTTACCGTAGGCGTCGGCGTCGGCCTTGGAGGACAATCTGAAGACTTAGTCTCCCTTGCGGGAGCCTTAGCTTTGACGGCCTCCTTGACAGGAGCCTTGTCTTTGGACTCGGCCTTAGCTTCAGACTTCGTGGCCTCCTTGACAGGAGCCTTGTCTTTGGACTCGGCCTTAGCTTCAGACTTCGCGGCCTCCTTGACAGGAGCCTTGTCTTTGGACTCGGCCTTGACCGTCGGTTGCTCCGATTCCTCGGCTCCTGCGGGAATAACTCCCACCAGGAGAACAAGGAATGCGACGATAATCGCCGCTACACCTTTATTCATCTACTCTCCTAAAAGAGATAAGTCGAGTTGTTAATTAGCTCTCAATCGAGCGTTGTTAATTGACAACTCGAGAGCGTTCAACCGACCAGGATTGGTCGGCATCGTTGTAATGATAACATACTTAGCGAAAACTTGCAAGTTCTAATCTATAAAATCGCTCCCGATTACCATTCGCCCCAGCAACTGCACTATCAGCTTTATCAGCAACCACAAAATACCTCTTCGACCAAACTTCAAAATCACGAAGAATCTGCCGCCTCACTGTGTCATTTTTGACCACACCGCTACCACCAAGCTGACCTCGACGAGCCTCAAACTGCGGCTTCACCATCGCTACAACTATGGTATGTCTATCAATAATTGTGGCAATGTGTGGCAAAATATCACGCAAACTAATAAACGATACGTCTATCACGACAATGTCTGGCTTATCTTTGGGGATAAATTGTCTAATATCGGTCTTTTCGTGTAGTTCAATACGCTTATCGTTCCTGAGAGCTGGGTGCAGCTGATCGGTACCTACATCAACTGCGTACACCTTCTTGGCACCGTGTTGCAGTGCATAATCAGTAAAGCCACCTGTACTCGACCCCACATCCAGGACGATCTTATCTGTAAAATCAAGCCTCAACAAGCGTGCGACACTCGCCAGCTTCAATCCCGCTCGACTAACATATCGCTCGGGCGCATCAAGTACAATGACCGCGCTGTCAGAGATAAACGCTCCCGCCTTGCTAATCACGACACCGTTCACCTTTACTCGACCGAGCCGAATCCAGCTCTCAGCCTCGCTTCGTGTCCGCACCAGCCCACGCTCCGCCATCAACTTATCAAGACGTTGTTTCATATGCCAATTATAACAGAGGTGGAATACTTCTAATAACAAAACCTGGGGGCCAGAATTACTTCGGCCCCCAGGTTTCTTTGGATCGCCCTAGACGCAACTACTTTTTACGCTCGCGATACGCACCAGTTGCCGTGTCGACAGAGATAATATCACCAACCTCTATAAAAGCTGGTACTTTTACAACCTTGCCGGTCTCAAGAGTGGCGTCCTTTAGAACACTACTCGTTGTATCACCTTTTACCACATTCTCGGTATATGTTACCTCTAGGTATAGATTTTTTGGTAGTTCAACGTTGATAACTTTGTCATCAAACATCTGGAGCGCTAGCGTGTCGCCTTCTTTCAGATAATCTGCCGCCTCATCGACGACATCCGCCGATAACTCAAACTGCTCAAAGCTCGTTGGATCCATAAAGAAGTAGGTTGATCCATCGTTATATAGGTACTGAACCTCTCGATTACTGACCTGCGCCACCTCAATCTTATCCTGACCCTTAAAGGTTTTCGGGATCACACTACCATTGATCAAGTTTTTGAGCTTGACGTTGACGATACTACCGCCACGACCCATAACTTTTTGGTTATAGTCAATTACGCGATATGGCGCACCGTCTAGCTGGCAAATTACTCCTTTTTTGAGATCAGTTGGCTGATACATAGACTACCCCTGGGAAACAAATGGCATCAATGCTAGATGGCGAGCACGTTTAATCGCCACAGCAAGCTGTCGCTGCTGTTTTGCCGACAAGCCGGTCTTTGCGATTGGCTCAATCTGTCCATAGCTATTTATATAGCGCTGAAGCGTTTTAACGTCCCTGTAGTCAAAGTACACAGGTGTATCTTTTCTAAATTTTCGCATATTATTCTCCTAAAATGGTATTTCTGATAAATCTATTGGTTTGTCATCGATATCCTCAATGACAACATCTTTAGTCTTATTTGCTTGGCTATCAGTCGATGCTGGCGCACTATAATTACCGCCATCGCCACCACGTCCGCCACCTACAAAGTTGAAGTCTTCTACCACAACCTCTACAGCCTGGCGTTTGTTGCCGTCTTTGTCCTCGTAACTACGCTGATCCAGACGTCCGCTGACCAGAAGTGGCGAGCCCTTACCAACATACTGAGCGATAATTTCGCCTGGCTTTCCCCAGGCTACACAGTTTATAAAACTCGTCTGGTCTTGCTGCGCGCCACTCTGATCACGCCAGCTACGCGTAACTGCGAGACTAAAGTTTGCTACCGTCTGACCACTTTGAGTGGTGCGCATCTCGACATCTCGCGTTAAGTTACCCATCAGGATAACCTTGTTAAAACCCTTTGCCATATCCTTTTATTCGTCTGAGATTAATGTAGATACCCTTCTCTCAGACACTCCTTTCTACCCCTTAGTCGTCGTTAGCTCTTAGTCTTCTGACGTTTCATCGTCAGCGTCCGCGCTCTCGTCCGCCCGCTTCTTTGCATCAGCCAAGAGTGCACGACCCTTTTCATCTACCTTGACAAGCAGGTAGCGAATTACATCGTCGGTGATATTTAGCATATTACTAATCTTGAGGGGCGCTTCAGCTGGTAACTTTACGTCCATCGCAACATAAACAGCGAAATCCTCACCTTTTATACGATAAGCGAGGCGCTTCTTACCCCAATTATCCTCCGAGACGATCTCACCGCCGTTGTCTTTGACTAGTTTACGTACTTTATCTAGTGGCGTCTCTAGATCTGCCTCTAGATCAGGATGAATAAGAACGGTTAGCTCATATTCCTTCATATAGAAACCTCCTTTGGAATCCGTATGGATGATTATGTTATTTCACATAATCTTAGGTTGATAACAGATATAATTATACGCTATTTACCTCGAGATGTCTAGTGTACAATGGAGGATATGCTAGTTGCTATCCAAGGCCAATCCGGCTCATTTCACGAACAAGTTGCCAAGCAATGGTATGGTGCTTCGGTAGATATACTTCCCTGTACAACATTTAGCGATGTATTTGACGCCTACTCTTGCGGTGACGCCGATGCTATCGTCGCTGCAGTCGAAAACACGATCTACGGCAGTATCAACGAAGTCTACCAGCTAATTGAGGAGTGTGACGCCCCCATTGTCGGCGAGGTGAAGCTCACCGTCGACCAAATGCTTATCGCACAACCAGGAGCGAAACTATCTGACATAAAAGAGGTATACTCCCACCCTGTAGCCCTATCTCAGTGTCGGGCGTGGCTAAAAAAGCACCTACCCCAAGCCGAATTAATTGAATTTTTTGATACAGCCGGGGCTGTTGAGTTTATAAAAAACGAGGGCAACAAGCATATGTCGGCAATCGCAGGTGAGCAAGCCTCGAAACTTTATAACGCGCAGATTCTGGCACGAAAAATCCAAGATAGCCAAGACAACATTACTCGATTTCTAATACTTGAACCACGAGCTACCGACCAGGACGCCTCACGAGCCTCGCTTGTCGTAACAACAAGCCACAAACCGGGTGCTCTAGTCGAGGTACTCCAGATATTTGCCGATGCGGGCGTTAATCTTGCAAAATTACAATCCCAACCAATCATTGGTCAGCCATGGCGATACAAGTTCTTTATAGTCGTTGACTGCGCTGGAAAACCGCTCTACAGTCTCATCAAACAAATAGAAGAGAGCGACCACCAAGTCACTCTCTTAGGCGAATATCGCTCCTGCTAATCATCTGCGCCTACAGATGATGCCCCATCGAGATCGTCCATACTGTGAATCAACACCTCTCGTGGGCGAGCGCCATCTGCTGGGCCGATGATCCCCTGCTCCTCCATCTCCTCGACAATTCGAGCCGCCCGAGCGTATCCGACACGAAGCTTACGCTGAAGCAGACTAGTCGACGCCTTGCGACTCTCGAGCACCACCCTAACTGCGTCTTTGAACATATCATCGCCACCCTCGTGGTCAAAATTCATTACAACCCCGCCCTTACCGTTCAATTGAACTGGCTGGCTAACAATCTCGTCATTATAGTGTGGCGCAGACTGCATACGGAGATGGTCGGTAATTTTGTTAACCTCACTATCCATAACCCATGCACCCTGAATACGCTTTGGTTTCGGCATAGCTGCCGTTTTCATGAGCATGTCACCTTGACCAAGCAACTTTTCTGCACCCGCCTGGTCGAGAATTGTCCTCGAGTCGACCTGTGAGGCCACCGTAAAGGCTATGCGCGCCGGAATATTTGCCTTAATCAAACCAGTAATAACATCAACCGACGGGCGCTGGGTCGCAAGTACCAGGTGAATACCCACCGCACGCGCTTTCTGCGCAATACGCACAACCAAGGCCTCAACATCACGAGCAGCAACCATCATCAGATCAGACAGCTCATCAATAACAATTACAATGTATGGCATATGCCCCTCATCAACCTGCTGGATATTGCCGTCTTCATCCTCGACACCGACCGTCTTATTCTTAACCTTTTCGTTGTAACTCTTGATATCGCGTACCTTTTCTTCAGCAAGCAAGCTATAACGACGCTCCATCTCATTGACCGCCCATTTCAGCGCACTGATAGTTTTTTCAGGCTCGACAATCACAGGCGTCAACAGGTGCGGAATATCCTGATACGGCGCCATCTCAACCTGCTTTGGGTCAACAAGGATAAGCTTCATGTCGCTTGGCGCATTGCGGTACAACAAACTACAGAGTAAGGTGTTGATCATCACCGACTTACCAGAGCCAGTCTGACCAGCTATCAATAGGTGCGGCATCCTGTTGAGCTCACCGACTACCGGTAGGCCCGAGATATCCTTACCGACTGCAAACGCCAGCGGCTCATCAACCTTGCGCCACTCTGGTGAATCTAGAATACCCCGAATACGCACATCGGCTGCTTTTTTATTTGGCACCTCGATACCAACTGCCTTTTGACCTGGAATTGGCGCTTCCATACGAAGCGAACTAGCCGCCAAGTTAAGTGCAATATTTGTCTCGAGAGCAGTGATACGACTCAGCTTGATACCAGCTGGCGGTTTAAGCGTATATTGTGTCACTTTTGGGCCAATGTTCGCCCCCTCCATCTCCACATCAATACTAAACTCGCGCAACGTGTCCTGGATAATGTGCGCGTTTTGCTGAATATCACCCGCGTCAGCTGGCGACTGCTTCTTCTCAAGTAGTTCAACGTTTGGAAACTTCCAGTTTGGATCGCTAACCGCTAACATTGCAGCCTTCTCCTCAGCGTCTTTATCTGGCTTAACACTATTTTTGAGACTAGCAAGACGAGCTTTTTTGCGATCTTCAGGACTCAACGTAGGCACACCAGCATTAAGTTTAAAATCACTCATCGGCTTATCTGCTGTAGAAGCCTTACGCATCACCGTTACATTTGCCTCATCTTCAGATTTTTCACCACGACCAACCGCACGCTTTACCATCGACCCTACATCATCAAACGAAAGACGCAGCACGAACAGTAATGTAATCACAATTAGTAGCACATAGATAAACACACCAACTGGTACATTCACAAGGCCCGTCATGACGCCATTTAGCGCGTCTCCAATCACACCCCCTGTTGAATCTTTGTGTTCCTGACGAAATAGACCAAACAACCCACTAAACCAAATTATCAACAAAAGCGAAGCAAATTTCATGATGGCTGGTAGCTTGTTATTTTCTACCTTAAACACCTGGACGGCAACATAAATACTAATGACGGGTAGTACGTAAGTAGCCAAACCGATCACATCTAGCGACGCATCGCGCACCCAATTGAGAAATTGACCGCCACCACCAAACCAAGACACAATAAGCAGAATCGAAAATGCGATTAAAGTAATTGCTGCAACCTGCGACCAAAAGCCATTTGGCAATTCATGCTGCGGTACAGGCTGTTGTTTGCGAGAGTTTTTTCGGGAACGGGTAGTTTTCTTTTTTGCCATAATCTTATGTCTTATTGTACGCTGTTTTGTATCTGTTTAACAGGTTATGCTTTAATTATAGCACAAATTACAACAATACGCAATATTGCTCATGTCTGCTATTACTCGGTCTATCTGTTAGGTCATTCAGCGATACAAACCATCGACTAGTAGCTACGACCACCAAACTTGATACGTGGCTCGACCACTTCTGTGTCAGGAATTTGCTTACGCGGAAATTTACGATTTGACGGTGCTGGCATCAGTGGCGCCTCTACCTGTTCGGACTTATTTTGCTTTTGAGCATGTCCGCCCTTTTGCTGCCGAGACAAAACACCAATTTCATTGATCACTGGGATAACAATTGGTGTACGACGCGTTTGGTCGTAAAGGATATGAGTGACTTCGTCTTTGATCTCTTTTTTGATCACCTCTATATCATACTTACCGCCAAAACTGCGTGCCGCCTTTTGTTTGAGGTAAGCGCGAATCATACCCATCAACTCTTCGCTATCACGTAGATAAATAAAACCACGCGAGATAATATCTGGACTTGTCAACAGACGGCCAGTTCCCCGCTGTACAGTCAAGACAACCACAAACATTCCCTCTTGGCTCATATGGATACGATCCTTTAGAACAACCTCGCTGACAACTTCACCAGCATCATCATACATCACGCCACCGGCTTGAACGCGTCCAATCTTTTTTCCACCCTCGTGATCAAACTCGATAACATCACCAGCGTCACAGACAAAAATATTTTTACGTGGTATACCGCACTCTTTCTCAGCCAACTCAGCGTTATGAACAAGCATGTGAAATTCACCATGGTTTGGGATATAGTATGTCGGATTAACGGCATTGATCAGACGAATGTGATCATCATAGTATCCATGTCCCGACAGGTGAAGTGGGCCAATCCCCGTTAGGTGTGTTTTACCATTTTGGATAATCTCACCACCCTCACGCATCAAGCCATCAACGGTGCGAACAACGTATTTTTCGTTACCTGGAATTGGATTACTACTAAATACAACAACATCACTACTCTTGATCTTGATAAATTTATGCGCACCAGAAGCCATACGATTCAGGACCGCCGAAAACTCACCCTGGCTACCAGTACAGACAATTGTAATCTTGCTATCTGGTAGTTTGACTATATCCTCCATCTTCACAACGGTATCTTTTGGCACCTTGATCGCGCCTGTACGTAAAGCGACCTCAAGGTTTTGGATCATACTATAGCCCGCAAAAGCAACCTTACGACCATGACGCTGAGCCTCCTCGAGAATTAACTGCATACGATGAAGTTGGCTCGAAAAGCTCGAGATGATGACGCGTGAGTTCGGAAACTTGTCCATAACCTCGCCCATTGAGTGCTGAATGTCAAACTCGCCGTGGGTGTGTGTGCCGTCGGACTCACAGTTGGTTGATTCGTTGAGGAACACTAAGAAACCTTCTTTTTGCTGAATCTCTGTGATGCGCGGAAAATCAAATTTCTTGCCATCAACTGGATTCTCCTCGATACGCCAGTCGCCCGAGCTGAGGATATTGCCAACTGGTGTACGGACAACTACCGCCGTGGAGTCTGGAATTGAATGGTTAACTCGAACCAGCTCTATGCTAAATGAATCACAAATTTGTACAATATCATGTGCCTCAGGGTTGAGCTCACGATAGTCAGGCTCAAAACTACCGTCTGTCTCCTCCATAGTTCGCTGTAGCATACCAAGTGTAAACTTCGATGCGTAGACTGGCGCTGGAATCTTCGGAATCAGATGGCGGAAAGCACCAATATGGTCTAGGTGTCCGTGAGTAAATACGTGGCCACGGATCCGATGCTTATTCTCCTCGAGCCAGGTTATGTCAGGAGTAATATAGTTGATACCTGGGTAATCCGCACCTGGAAACAAAAAGCCCATATCGATTATCATGATGTCATTATCGTATTCGATTGCCGTCATGTTTTTGCCGATACCCATCTCACCAACACCACCTATCGGAATGATTTTGAGCGTTGGGCGTGGTGCACGTGGCTTCTTTGGCTGATCCGCTAGACTAAATTGTCGACCATCATAGCCGTTATAGCGCGACTTATTGACTGGTACATTTATGATATGCTGACTCGCCTGCATATTAACACCTTCACTAGTGCGACGCTGCGCGCGAAAAACCTCACCTTTACGTGTTGTTGTCGCGTTTAGCACGGTGTTGTTAGACTTTTGCTTAGTTTGACTAGGCCGTTTGCTGGCATCATCGGCCTGTGGCTTCGCGAGACGTCGTTGTCCCATAAATTATATGTCTCCTTTGTTATTTAGTAAAAATAATTTCAAAAAATGAATTGAGTGGTAGTCAAAATTTAATAACGAGATAGCCTACCCCTCTTTATGTAACCTCATTATAGCACAGATGATGGCTATCTGTCAATCTGAGCAATTATTTCCGGCATTCGCACAAAATCTTCGATCAGGATTTCACGCATGCTACCGTTATAAAGTGCGGCAGCCGGATGATATAGCGGCACAACAACCAGTGGACGATCCCCAAATTGAATCCGTTTTGGCTGACCATGAATCTGACTGATACGCTTACCTGGCAAAAAATACTCCATACTGTGGCGTCCAAGCGTTACAACTACCTTTGGGTTGATAATCTGCAACTGCTTGAGCAAGTAGGGCCAAAATACCGCCTTTTCATCATTCAGCGGATCACGGTTATTTGGTGGACGATATTTTACTATATTTGTGATATAGACATCATCGCGCTTCATTCCCGCCTCAGATAGCATATGATCGAGAAACTTACCTGCCGCACCTACAAATGGCAATCCCTGCTCATCCTCACTTTTGCCTGGCGCCTCACCAATAAATACAATATCAGCATCAAGACTACCATCACCCATCACAAGTTGAGTAGCCTGAGAGCGTAATTCAGGGCACACATCTAGGTCGATCATTTTACGCCTAAGCGCTTCCATCTCGTCATATTTTGTCATTAAAAATTGCTCCTATATGTATTGTACAGGAGCAATTGGCATGAAACGAGAGCAACTACTGTTGATCAATCACCTTTACGAGTGCTTTGAGCTCGCCATCTAGTCCAAGGCTTTTCTGGTGCTCCTGGACGCTCGTAAGGTCGGTATCTTTTTCAAATGACTTAGCTTTGGCTATAAAAGCCTTATATTCAGCCTCAAACTTAGCCCGGTCATTAGCTTTATATGCCGCCTCCATATTTACGATCCGCTCACGCATTACACCGAAATACTCTCCGAGCTTCTTGCCTAGCTTTGCGACATCGGCATTAGACACCTTAGCGAGCTCTTTGGCATTCTCGCTACAAGGTCCTATTGCGGTGTCGTAGGCAGAAACCAACTTCCCAAGGTCATCAGTATCCATATTGCCAATTTTTTGTTTGTCACAACTAACAACCGCTTTGTGAAGCGCTAGAGCCGATTGCTCAAGTGTTGTAATGTTATCAACAAAACTCTTATTCTTTTTAACTAAAGTATCATACGCCGTCTTTATCTTGCCGTTTCGCATGGCACGCTCATGGGCAAGCTGATTTACGCCATCCTGATAATCGCGAAAGATTTTTTTGTAGGCCTCTTTTTTTTCTGTGATATCGTCGTCACTTGAGTCTGAGTCAGCTACCTCGTCCATATATTCTTTAGAAGCCTTGGCTACTTTATGGTATTTCTCAATCAGAGACTTCGTCTGCCCACTAGCGTGACGATAGTCAGCTGATGAAATATGGAAAAATACGAAATATACAACCACCGCGATTATCAATAGAAAACCAATCACACCTAGACTAATCAACAGAGCAATTAGTCCTTTGTTCGTTTGTTTTGGAGTTTTTGGTGGCGCTACAACTACTTCATCTATCGAAGAGTCCGTCACTTCATCAGCTAGCTCTACCTCGCTAGTTTTTTCTTTATCTTTAGTCATGAGATCTCCTCCCTAGTATTGGCAATTACGATTTACGTGTAGGTGTCTATATACAATCATAGCTTATATAGCAATATACCCCTCAGACAAAACGGGGTATATCGCTTATCTATTACTGATCCACACCTTTCATTGTTAGATTCAAACGCCCCTTCTCGTCTATTCCCGAGAGCTTGACTTTGACCATCTGCCCTTCTTTGATTACATCGGTCACCTTCTCAACACGCTTGTCAGAAAGCTGTGATATATGAAGCATACCATCGGTACCAGGCAAAATATTCACAAACGCACCGAAATCCTTGATAGTAACGACCTTACCAGTGTAAATCTTGCCAACTTCTGGCTCTTCGGTCAAACTACGAATCCAGTTGAGGGCTTTTTCGATCGTTTTACCATCTGGTGACGCAACTATGATCAGTCCATCATCTTTTATGTCGATCATCGCACCAGTCTCGGCAGTAATCTTATTGATCACCTCGCCACCCTTACCAATAACCGCACCAATCTTGTCTGGATTGATTTTTATTTTCTCAATTCTTGGCGCATACGGACTCAGCGTCTGACGTGGCTGTGGCAATACTGACAACATATGCTCCAATATGTGCGCACGACCAGCTTTTGATTGCTCAATCGCTTGGCGCAAGACCGCCACAGGCAGGCCATGAACCTTCATGTCCATCTGCATAGCCGTAACGCCCTTTTCTGTACCCGTAACCTTAAAGTCCATATCACCCGCAAAGTCTTCGGCATCGGCAATATCAGATAGCACATAAGGTGTATTACCATCCATCATAAGCCCCATCGCGATACCACTCACCGGCCGTCTAAGAGGCACACCTGCATCCATCAAAGCCAAACACGAACTACAGGTAGCAGCCATACTGGTTGAGCCATTTTGACTCATAATCTCAGTGACACTACGGATTGCATACGGGAATTCCTCCTCGGTCGGAAGCACTGCGCTAAGTGCACGCTCCGCTAGATAGCCATGACCGATTTCACGACGACCCGGACTACCAATACGACCAGTCTCACCAACCGTATATGGTGGCGCATTGTAGTGATGCATATAACGACGCTCGTCGTCAGTACGCTCCATAGTATCGACTAATTGAGCATAGCTGAGGGGTGCAAGCGTCACAATGTTCATACCCTGCGTAACACCGCGGGTAAACAGGCTCGAGCCGTGTGTCCGCGGTAAAATACCAACTTCGGAACTGAGTGGACGTATTTCGGTAAGTTGACGACCATCAGGACGAATCCCCTCCTCAACAATACCCTTACGGACATCCTCATGAAGCGCCTTTGTAAATGCTTCATCGTATTCATCACGAAGCGACGCGTACTCCTCCTCGCCACCGTGTTTTTCCGCCATTTCTATGTGGTACGCCAAGCGAATTTCGTTAATCATTTCGTTACGTTCAGGATAAGCTTTGCGGATTACCGCCCCAAACTTACCTTCCACCCATACGTTTGCCTCTTTTTGAATATCTTCGTTTGGCAAAACAAGCGTATATTCACGCTCTTTTGGTGCCACCTTTTCTTTGAGCTCCTTTTGCAGCTGTATTGCCGGCTGCATCATTTCATGCGCCCAGGCAATCGCGTCGACAATCACCTCCTCGGAAACTTCTTTGGCCCCAGCTTCTACCATCGTTATGCCTGATTCAATACCAGCCACAACTAGATCAAGGTCACTCTCCTCGCGCTCTTCTGGTGTAAGAAATGCCCTAAACTCACCATTAACACGTCCTACGCGCAAGCCCGCAACTGGACCATCAAATGGCGTTCCAGTGAGCATCAGAGCGCTACTTGCCGCAATCATAGCAATCATGTCAGGTCGGAAACCTGGATCCATCGAGAGGACAGTAGAGACGACCTGAACCTCCTGGCGATAACCTTTCGGGAAAAGCGGGCGGATTGGGCGATCGATCAGGCGACCGATCAAAACCGCATCATCGCTTGGACGACCTTCTCGCTTGATGAAACGGCTACCGCTAATTTTGCCAGCAGCATAAAATTTCTCCTCGTAATCAATTGATAGCGGAAAGTAGTCTAACACAACAGGCCTCGTACCAACGCTAGCGCTGCCAAGCACAACTGTATCACCGTACCGAACTAGCACCGATCCACTAGCGCGAAAGCCAACACGGTTGACTTCAATTGTCAGCGGTCTACCGCAAAGTTCAGTTTTGACACTAAAAATATCCTTACCATTAGGGTTGATAATACTCATAAATGAGCCTCCTTTTCGTTAGATCACCTACCTATTGGAGGTAAGTAACGGGTAGAGACGTCCGTCTAGCGACGGAAACTTCTATCCACCACTTACCGCATGGCGATCACTTATTATTATACCAAAAAAACATCAGTCACGTCAGCGACGTCCTAGCGTACATATACGCCACTCTATGTAAAGATATACTCTATTACCTCATCGCCTCGATGACATAGAGTCTCAAGCCCATCAGCCTGAGTAAAATCTCCACCTATATAATCAACAGAATCCATCAGTCCTTTGATTATAGCATATTTTAGAGTAATATGCAACTAGGTTGCCCGACGGCCAGCGCCACACCGATACTTTTTTAGACCGACCTATCCTTGTACCAGTCGACAAACTTCCTATATGCATCACCATCGTCCTTCGCTCTGTTGTAGGCCTCAAACTCAGCCCTACTGAGCTGGGAAATAGGGACATCTAGACCACTTGGTATAAAAATCCTCCAGAGCGGGCCCCAGGCATCTTCATGTTCAGTCTGATCTACTGCATCTGCAATCTCACCCCAGTATGGATCATCACTAAATTCATACTGCCTACCGCTGTCATCAACAAATATCAAGTTACTAATAAAGTAAGCTCGGCGATCATCGTAACCCTGAAGTAACCTCACGAAACCTTCAGGTCCCAGCTTTTCGGTCATAGCCTTTTGATAGGGACCAGGAAAGCCATTGAGCGCGACAATCCTTAGCTCACTATCATCAACCACCAGCCGGCAACCAAGCCGACGATAGGCTTCTGTAGCCTTTGCCCGTGCAACCTCAAGTGCCGTATCGGCCTGAATCTCAATAATATCAAGCGACTGTCCGACTACCTCAACCCTAACGCCAGCAGAGTCTAGATATCTCTGTAAACTAGCGACTTTTCCAGAGTTAGAAGTCGCAAATATTAACTTATTCATAATGGTATTATATCGGTTATTTTATATATTTTACCGACAACCTCAACCTGATCTCCTACCCTTTTTCCCAATAAGACTGTCGCTATCGGTGTTTTTGAGCTTATCCACACTACACCATCACATTTTTGCCCAGCTACATGTGTCCAGTCTCCAGCAATTCTATAAGTTGCTCCACTATCCAGCTTAACAATATCTCCCACGCCGACCACTCCGCGCTTCTTTTGCGGTGGCGCTAGAGTTGATAACCGAATAAGTGTCCTGAGACGACTAAGCTCCGCCCCATACATCGACTGTTTGTCGCGCACCGCCTCAAAGGGCGAATTATCGTGCCAAGTTTCGCTACTCTGAGTAAACGCATCGTTAAAGTCTGCCCCCAGATCTTGAATCATATTCTCAAGCGCAACAATCCGCTTTTTAGCATACGCACGATCCTCAGGCAATAAATATATTTCCTGCATCATAAAACAGCTCCGTATTTAGTTATCATTAGAGAGTCATTGATCCGGCTCGTCCGGATGTGACGATTTAGTACCAGTATAGCAGACCACCCCACACACCGACTACCCTCTTTTAGATCTGTTGTATATTGAGTTGAAAAATGCTATTGTTTATATACTGGTTAATTAGTATGTAAGCATTATACGGAGGGCGATATGCCCACCAAGCAGACAGAGAAAAACGCCAAAAAATCTGCTAACTCACATCGATTCAAAGACAAGCTAAAGTCTATCTTTAGCTTTTTGCGTGCCCACAAATGGTATGTTTTTGCGTTTGTGGTAGCCATTATTATCGTTACTAGCCTCGCCTACTTTATTTGTCGCACTAGCCTAGCGGTCAACATCATATACACAGCCCAAAATATTAAAGTTGATCAACCAGTTATTTTTAAGCTAACTCAATACATTCAGCCGATTGACACCTCAAAAATAACAATCTCACCAGCCATCGAAGGCTCGTGGAAATTTACTCAGACCAATATATCTGATAATGCCACATTAATATTTACTCCCCGAAAATACTTCAAGGAAAACACAACCTACAAGGTAACGGTTCATGACGCCAAACGATTACTTGGTCAGCCACTATCGCTACCCACGATATCGTTCACCACCGAAAAAGCACCTCAACTAGTTGACGCTGGTGTCCTGAGCTGGAAAGAAGGTCGGGTGGTCGCATCTGACACGTCTTTTTCCGTAACGCTCGCCTCAGAAAACCGTCAACTTCGAAAGCTAGAACTTCGAACTACACCAGCCATCAACACTACTATGTCGATAAAAGATGACAAAGTATTCACCTGGAAACCAACCTCTATCCTGCCCCACAACACCGACATATCAATTGAGGTATACGACTCAAAAAATGATGAATCTCTCGTCAAAAAAACTATCCACACTGCACCCGAGCCGTCTATGACTTCGCCCACCACCAGAGGCAACATCGATCAACACGACAATATTCCGATCACTTTTGGTCAGGCGATTGACCAGTCAAGCGCGAACATAACATTTGACCTCCCCGGCAAGGGCAGTTGGCAAAACGAAACCACCTATGTATTTACTCCAGAAAACCTCACACCAAATACTACCTACCGCTTCTCGATCGCCAAAGGTCTGAGAAGTAAAGAAGGTGGAATCCTGCAAAACGGCATCAGTGGAAGCTTCTCTACTATTGGACCAGTCACTGTAGTGGGCATGAGTCCACGTGGTGGCAACGAACTTTCCCAGGCTAGTCAAACGATATCTTTTACTTTTAGCCGACCAGTTGACCACACCTCTGCAGAGCAAAGATTTTCCGTCTCATCAGGGCAAATTGTGGGTAAAGCATGGCGTAGGAATACACTACTTGTAACCGTCAATAACCTTGGCTTTCAGAAGCATATTACCGCAACGATGAGCGCAGGAGTTACCAATGCTAGTTTTGGAATACCGACCAATCAAGCTTATTCACTCAGCTTTACCACTGAAATTCGCACAGTCAAACTAGCCGTACCCGCCTTTCGTCAACAACATAAAGCCACCTGCACGGCAGCATCACTCAGAATGATACTTGCTTATCGAGGTATTAGTAGCGACGAAATAGGACTAGTCAACGCCATGGGATATAATCCTCGACCTGCTGATACAAGCACTGACCCACCGACCTGGGACGACCCACAAACCATGTTTGTCGGTAGTATAGACGGCTCCATCGCTGACTGGACGGCCGCCGGCCCAGATGCACCACCTGTCGCTAGAGCGGCTCGTGCCTACGGTCGTAACGCCAGCTATGCCACCGGCATTACCAGTAGCTGGATCGCTCATCAGATACATAACGGCACGCCAGTCATCATGTTTGGCTCCTTTCGCGCGACGGGTAACGTCACCTGGAGAACTCCATCTGGCGCTACTCGTATCATGAATCAGACTGGTCACGCTACCGTGGTCGTTGGCGTGAAGGGCGAACCTGCATCACCAATTGGATTCTGGGTCAACGATCCGCTACGCGGAACAACAAGCTACTGGTCTAGGGGCGCAGTTGACGCTAATATTGCCCGCGACCCAGATCGCCAAGCAGTTTTGGTCTACTAAAAAACCGCCCCAATGGCGGTTTTTTATCAGCTATTTACGCAAGCCTAATTTCTCTAGCGTGGCCTTGTATGCCTCAAAGTCAGTCGTTTCAAGGTATTTGAGGAGCTTCTTTCGTCGCCCTACCATCTGAATCAGACCACGTCGTGCCATATGGTCGTGCTTGTTGGTCTTGAGATGTTCAGTCACCTCTTTGATACGAGCCGTTAAAATTGATACCTGAGCCTGTGGGCTACCGACATCATTTTTGTTGACCT
>ERZ773073.470-NODE-470-length-20891-cov-3.366529_pt1 | contig 20891 bp, 20 predicted proteins | sample MGYA00580616_ERZ773073 | MGnify/ENA primary metagenome ERZ773073 (study PRJEB29015, sample SAMEA2737960) | human oral metagenome | biome: human oral; feature: human-associated habitat; material: dental | place: China | collected 2131 ...
GAATGAAGCGATTGTAAACTCACAAATTCGACAACAACAAAATAACCGACGTTAAGAAGAAACTGGGTGGTCGTTTGTGCCACTCAGTTTTTTTGTCATTAAAGTTTAGTAAAATCGATTGTTGAAAGACGTAAAACCAATTATAATAAAGCAAAATGGAGGCGAAATTATGGACTTTACAGAAAAAACAATTCAACGAGATGTTAAATATTCAGGACGCATTTTTACGGTGACACAAGATATCGTAGAACTACCAAATGGGAAAACTTCTACGCGAGACCTCGTGTTCCATACAGGAGCAGTAGCAGTGCTTGTCATTCGTGACGGAAAGATGTTGCTTGTTCGTCAATATAGAAAGCCATTAGAAATGCATTTCTTAGAAATTCCAGCGGGGAAATTAGACTCGAAGGAAGAAGTGCCTCTAGAAGCCGCAAAACGTGAATTAGAAGAAGAAACAAATCTTGTTGCAAAGGAATGGGTGAAGATGATGGAAATGGTCTCAACCCCTGGATTTTGCGATGAGAAAATCACATTATTCCAAGCAAAAAATGTGACGGTCAAGGAAGATGCAAAACCTGCAGATGAAGATGAATTTGTCGAAATCTTATGGATACCACTCGAAGAAGTGATGGAAAAAATCCAGGCTGGCGAAATTGCGGATGCGAAGACGATTATTGCGGCACAGTATGCTTGGATGCATAAAGGAGAATAATCAATGCCAAATGAACCTTTATTAACGAGAAAATCGTATAAAGAACAATTAGAAAAACAGAATCGAGAGTTAGAAGAACTAGACGAGCAGAGAGAGCGAAGGGACAGTCGTTTGTCGTCTTTTGAAAGAGAAGAAGAGTTTCATTCTGAACGTGAGGAAGAAAGTGTACAAGTACACCGTACACCGAAATCAGGACTCAGAAAGTACAATCATTTCCTAAATGTTTGGCTTATTTCAGTAGTAGTTCTTTTAATTATCGTACTTGCGATTCAAATGTTTTTCTAATATGGTGAAAAGTTATAAAAAATGATATAGTTATAGTTAATATGTATATAAAGAGGATTAATGAATGAAACTAAATAAAGGAATTAGAATAGCATTATGGCTTATTCCGTTTGTGTTATTTTATGCGTATATTTGGAGAAAAGGTTTTGAGTATCCTGTCGTAGATGACATTATGATTAATCAAACGATTTTGTCGCATGAAAATATGCTATTGCCATATGTTGGGATTGGGTTGTCAACTTTACTCGTTGCTTTACAAAAGATTTTTCAAGGCTGGAATATCTACTTTATTTTTCTAGTATTATCATATTGTGGAAGTATCAGTATTTTTAACGACTTCTTCTATAAGAAAAAATTATATGTTCTGATACCATTAACACTACTTATGCAATGTGTGCTCATTAAGTATTTTTCATTTTCTGTAATTTCATACTTAGTAGCTGCTGCAGGGATTTTACTTTTGTTTAACCAGTCTCTAGTAATGGGAATATTGACAGTAGCAATAGGGGTCTCAATAAGACCACAAATTGCCTCTAGTTTAATCGTGTTAGTGTTACCATTCTTGATTTACGAGATTCTAAAGAACAAGAAATGGAAAGAAATGCTGATCCTTATAGGAATAGTATTATCAATTAATGTATCAAACAAAGTGTATTCGATGACTCAACCAGATGTACAAGAATACCTTAAGTGGAATGAATTAAGTACTAATTTAAGAGATTTCCCAGAAATTAACTATGAAAAGCATCGTGAAGAATTTGAAAAGCTTGGAATTAGTGAGAACGACTTGCAAACTTCTACTTATTGGCTTTTTGCTGAGAAGAAGGCTTTAAATAATGAGATGCTAGAAAAAATCCAGTCAGTTCGTTCATTTACTGAAAAATATTCTTTTGATATTCCTCAGTTTATCAAGGATTATTTTAAAAATATTATTTTAGTAGCGTATCTCATCTTGTTTGCTGGATGGCTAATTATTTTCAAACCAAAAAATATCTGGGCTTGGTTATTACCAATAATCCCATTCATCTTAATAGGTGCACTTTTTGTCCGACAAAGGGTAGTAGAGAGAGTGTACTTACCATTGATGGTCTCATTCTTAATGTTCTTTTTAATATATTCACCAGAATTTTATGAGAAGAGACAATGGTTCAAAAAGAAAGTCGTCTTTTTATATGTCCAAGTAATTTTACTAATAGTAGGGTATAAATGGCTAGGATTTATGAAGCGAGAATGGTATTGGTTCCCTACTATTAATGAATCAGTGAACGCGACATATCATCAAGTTGTTGAAAATCATCCAGATCAACTAATTATTTTTGGTGGGTATGGAACTCTTGTCAATTCACAACCATCGCTGTCAACGTTCAAAATTCGTACGAACCAAGTTGTTTCTAATACAACGACGCTAGGGAATTGGCAGACATTTTCACCACATTATGCGAACTTGCTAAAACGATATAAAATTGAAGATACAAATAATTTATTATCTTCAGCAGTTAATAATGATGAGATTATTTTCTTCTGGTCTAAAGATTCTGGAAGCATAAATCGCATTATTACAATTTTTAAAGAACATTATCAAAAGACGGTATACTTTGAAGAAGTTGAAAAAGTCACTTCTGATATGAGTATCTATAAACTTAAAGCAGATTAAGGAGGGGAATATGAAAAAGCGAATTGGATATATTGATATGGCGAAAGGATTAGCTATTATTTTAGTAATTATTGGGCATATATCCTTTACACCAAGTATGGGGAAAACAATTCTTTATCTGTTTCATATTCCTTTGTTTTTCTTCTTATCTGGTTTCACATTTTCGGTTGATAAGTATGCTAATTTTAGTAGCTTTTTCTGGAATAAATTTAAAGGAATTGTTGTTCCATTCTTTTTAATGAATGCATTTGTATTTCTAGTGCAAGTTTTTATTTTATATCCTGATCAAATCCTAAGTTTTAATCTGATTCAATTTGCAAAACAATTGCTTTTATCAGATAGATTGCATAATTATTTCCAATTATGGTTTTTAAATGTCTTGTTTTTATCTGAAATTGTATGTTATTTTGTTTTAAAATATGCTCGAAATAGAAACTTGCAAATAGGTGTTGCTATTGCCTTAGGATGTCTTGTCTTCGTGGGACAAAAAGCGTATGAGTCTAACTGGTATTTAATTTGGAACTGGGATTTAGTTCCAGTAGCAACCATTTTTATTTTGCTAGGAGTCCTTACAAGAAGACATTTATCTGAGATAGAAAAGTACCTAACTCTTAAGTTTTTACCGATTGCTGCATTCATCAGTATTGCAGTAGGCTTACTAAACTATAAACTTAGTGGTTACAGAGTAGATTTGTACTACCAACAAATTGGAAACCATTTGTTATTTTATATTTCTGCAATCGCAGGAATCTGGGCTACAATTACTTTGTTCAAAGTGATTCCAGAAGCAGAGTGGTTTAAATCCATTGGGAAAAAGACCTTAATTTATTATGGTGTACATTCACCAATTGTTCTTGTGCTTGCTGAAAAATTAGTAGCTCAATTAGCAGCTAAATATACGGGCATATTTGTTAACGGATATGTTTCAGCGGCCCTCACAACAGTTTTAGCTGTTTTGGGATGTGAAATCATTGTACAGATTTTCAGAGGGACCAATTTTCCTTTTGGTTTAAAAATGATAGGAGAGAAGAATGAACAGAAATAATCCAATTTTATATATTGTTATTCCTTGTTATAACGAAGAAAAAGTATTACCTCATACGAATCCAATGTTTATTGAGAAGATTGAATCTTTAATCAATAGTGGACAAGTGCATCCAAACAGTAAAGTGATGTATGTCAATGATGGTAGTAAAGATAAAACATGGGAATTGATTCAACAATATGCAAAAGAGAATAGTCATGTTGTTGGGATTGCACAAAGCAGAAACCGTGGGCACCAAAGTAGTGTCTTAGCAGGGATGGATGAAGCTGCGAAATTTGCAGATATCGTTATTACGATTGATGCGGATGGCCAGGATGATATCAACTGTATGGATAAAATGGTGGCTGAATATAAAGATGGTTCAGAGATTGTATACGGTGTTCGTGACAATCGTGAAACCGATTCTGCATTTAAGCGAATTACGGCTGAAGGATTCTATAAAGTGATGCATCTGTTTGGTGCGGACGTTGTCTTCAATCATGCGGACTATCGACTCGTCTCTAAACGTTTTATTCAAGAATTAAAGAAATTCAAAGAGGTAAACTTATTCCTTCGTGGGATTATGCCACTTGTAGGCTTTAAGTATTCCTATGTGACTTACAAACGTCATGAACGAATTGCTGGAGAAAGTCACTATCCATTGTCAAAAATGCTTGGATTAGCGATTGATGGAATTACAAGTCTTTCGATTAAACCGATTCGTATCATTACTGCGATTGGTGTATTGACGTCGTTCTTCAGTTTTGCTCTTATCATTTGGGTACTTTGGGCTAAATTCTCAAATAACTCTGTTGCTGGTTGGGCAAGTACATATGCCATTGTAAGTCTACTTGGTGGTGTACAATTAATCAGTCTTGGTGTTATCGGGGAATACATCGGTAAGATTTATTTAGAAGCCAAAGAGCGTCCTCGATATATTATTGGGGAACGGACGTATGATGAAAATGAATAATTTTCCTTTTCATTTTCACGTCATTATGATAGGATAAGGCATATATAGAAAACACATTGATGGAAAAGGGTTTTTAACAAAGCTTTTCAGGGAGGAAGATCCTGACTGCAAGTCTTCCAAGTCACGTTTCAAACTTTTCACTTCCGGAGTGACCATTGGGATTCACTGATGAATAATGGTTCGGGTCGCCCCCGTTAACAGCGTCCAAGTGTCTTGAGCAGGTCTCAAGGAACAAGGGTGGTACCGCGAAATTTCGTCCCTTATAGTCTATTGGCTATAAGGGATTTTTATTTTTATAAGGAGGAATACAATGAATTTAGAAGAAATGAAAGTACAGTTTGATGCGATTCGTCAAGATGTGCTTGCTTCATTAGAAGAAGTAACAAACTTAAAAGAGCTCGATCAAATTCGTGTACAACAATTAGGGAAAAAAGGACCAATCACAGAAGTTCTAAAAAACATTAAAAACATAGCCAATGAAGAGAAACCAAAAGTGGGGGCTCTTGCCAATGAATTACGTTCTGTCTTAGAAGAAAAAATCGCTTCAGTTAAAGAAGTATTAGAGGCAAAAGCGCTAGAAGAAGCATTGCAATCTGAAACGATCGACGTTACAATGCCAGGACGTCCAATGGAACGTGGAACTGCTCACGTATTAGCGCACGTTCAAGACCAAGTGGAAGATTTCTTCATCGGCCTTGGATACCAAGTCGTAGAAGGGCCCGAAGTGGAATCAGATCACTATAACTTTGAGATGATGAACTTGCCAAAAGATCACCCAGCGCGTGATATGCAAGATACATTCTACATCACTCCTGAGTACTTACTTCGTACACAAACTTCTCCAGTACAAGCACGTACAATGGAAAAACATGACTTTACAAAAGGCCCATTGAAGATGTTAAGTCCAGGTCGTGTATTCCGTCGTGATAACGATGATGCGACTCACTCACATCAGTTCTATCAAATCGAAGGTCTTGTGATTGATAAACACATTACGATGTCAGACTTAAAAGGGACTCTTGCCGCATTTGCTAAAGAAATGTTCGGAGAAGACCGTGAAGTGCGTCTTCGTCCAAGTTACTTCCCATTCACTGAACCATCTCTAGAAGTGGATATTAGCTGCTTCAAGTGTGGTGGTGAAGGCTGTTCTGTATGTAAAGGAACAGGTTGGATTGAAGTTTTAGGTAGTGGTATGGTGCATCCAAACGTTCTTGAAGCTGCTGGTGTGGATTCAAGTGTTTACGGTGGATTTGCCTTTGGGTTAGGGCAAGACCGTATCGCAATGTTGAAATATGGAATTGAAGATATTCGTTCATTATATACAAACGATGTGCGTTTCTTAAGCCAATTTACGAAAGAATCATAAGAGGAGGAAGAACATGAAATTATCATACGAATGGTTAAATGAATATATTGATTTATCACAAATCACTCCTCAAGAATTAGGAGAAAAAATGTCTCGTACAGGAATCGAAGTTGATAGCGTAACGGTTCCAGGCGAAGGCTTAAAAGGATTAGTGGTTGGTTTAGCTACAGAAGTGGTTGACCACCCAGACTCAGACCACTTACACGTTGTCACAGTAGAAGTAGGAGCTGACGAGCCGCTTCAAATCGTGTGTGGCGCTCCAAATATCGCAGCAGGCCAAAAGATTATCGTGGCGACTCACGGTGCACGCATTGCTGGCGGTCATAAAATTAAACGTGGAAAATTACGTGGCGTAGAATCTCAAGGGATGATTTGTTCATTGCAAGAAATCGGTGTGCCAAGTAACTTAGTACCAAAAGAATACGAAGATGGAATTTACGTCTTCACAGATGACAGCATTGAAGTAGGAAGCGACGCCGTTCATGCATTAGCGCTTGATTCAGCGATTGTGGAACTAGACATCACTGCTAACCGTTCTGACGCGTTAAGCATGCGCGGTTCTGTTCACGAAATCGGTGCGATTTACAACTTGAAGAACAATTTAGAACCAGATGCATTCGAAAAAGGAACTTCTTCTGAAATTCCAGGCGTTGTTACAGTTTCTGTAGAAAACGAAGCAGATGCTCCTGCATACCACGCATTCTTAATCGAAGGCGTTAAAGTAGCTCCAAGTCCACAATGGATGCAAAACCGTTTAATCGCAGCTGGCGTTCGTCCAATCAATAATTTAGTGGACGTAACGAACTACATTTTAATGGAATACGGTCAACCGCTTCATGCATTTGACTACGATAAATTACCTGAAAAAGAAATCCATGTTCGTCGCGCAACTGAAGGCGAAACCTTAGTGACTTTAGATGGGGAAGAACGTACATTAGAAAATGAAATCGTGATTACTTCAGGCGGCAAACCAGTCGCATTAGCTGGGGTCATGGGTGGATTAGACACTGAAATCTCTGACGAGACAACTACAGTCTTATTAGAAGCAGCGTTATTTGATCCTAAAGTGGTTCGCTTAGCTTCACAAAAACATAACTTACGTAGCGAATCAAGTGCTCGTTTTGAAAAGGGCATTAACAAAGCAACAATCGTTCAAGCTGGAAAACGCGCTGCAGCATTGATTGCCGAGCTTGGTGGCGGAACTGTGAAAGAAGAATTCGCTTCTGTACAAAGCTACGATTTAGAATTACCAGTTGTAAGCATCACTCTAGAACGCTTAAACCACGTTTTAGGAACAAGCTTAACACTTGATGAAGTGAAACAAGTATTTGCACAATTAGAATATCCAACCACTGTAGAAGGAACACGTTTCGACGTGACAATTCCTGCATGGAGATTTGATATTTCTATCGAAGCAGACTTAGTGGAAGAAGTAGGACGTATTTACGGATACGACAAGATTCCTGCAACATTACCAACAACTGAAAGTACAGTGGGTGGCTTAACAGACAAACAGCGCTTCATCCGTTACACTCGTCAATTCATGCAAGGTGCTGGACTTTCACAAGCGTACACTTATGCGTTAACAACTCCAGAAAAATCAAAATGGTTTACGAAGAAAGACGCAACAAGCGTGCGTTTAAGCTGGCCAATGAGTGAAGATCGTAGCGAATTACGTCAATCACTATTACCAAGTTTATTAGAAGCCGTTCAATACAACGTGGCTCGTTCACAAAACAATGTGAAATTATTCGAAGTAGGCCGTGTATTCAAACTAGGTGCTGCTGGCAATGAAGATTTCATTGAGAACGAAGTCATTGCGGGTATTTTAACAGGAGACGTGACAAGTGCAAACTGGAACCATAAAGCAGAGAAAGTTGATTTCTATGTGGTAAAAGGAATTCTAGAAGAGTACTTTGTGCAACTTGACTGCTTGGACCGTGTACGCTTTGTGCCTTTAACAGACATCGAAGAATTACACCCAGGACAAACAGCGCGCATTCTTTTAGACGGCGAAGCGATTGGTTTAATCGGTAAAGTTCATCCAACGGTTCAAAAAGCATTAGACTTGCAAGACACATTCGTCTTCGAGTTAGATGTGGAACCATTACTTGCAGCTAACTTACAAGAAGCAGTGATTCAATCGGTTGCGAAATATCCAAGCATGACGCGCGATATCGCTATCTTAGCACCAACTTCATTAACACATGCTGAGTTAGTAGATGTGATTCGTGCAAATGCGGGTGAGTTCTTATCGAAAGTAACGTTATTCGACGTTTATAAAGGGGAACACGTGCCAGAAGGATTCCAATCATTAGCGTATTCATTATTGTTTGTGAACCGCAATGCGACGCTTGAAGAGGACGTTATTAAGTCCGCCATGACTCGCGTAGAAGAAGCATTAGTTGCTTTAGAAAATGTATCTATTCGATAAAATAAAGTAAGTACGAAGATTATTTTATGTAGTACTATAAAAACTTAGATTACCTTCGGTTATCTTCATAATAACAATAATAGCTGTACCGGATTGAGCTAAGATCTCAATCCTATCAAGCCTCAAAGCAGGAATAAGGAATGAATTCCTAACTCCTGCTAATTCGCATCGATTACACTCGCTATTATTGTTATTATAGAAACCGAGGTAATCTTTGTTTTTATACATAGAATAATTAATCTTCGTACTTTTTTATTTTGCTTGGTTATAAAGAGCTAATACTTCTTCTGCGCTCGCTGATAAGGGAAGAGGATGCAATTACCATATTTGGTAATTTTGTATCATTTATGATACGTATCATAAATGATACAAAAGAAGATGTAACAAAAATGTTACGCCACATTTTTGTTACATCGCAAATTTTAGACAAGAAAACAGCACCAAGGATACTCAGAGAGCGTCTTTGGTGCTGTTTTGTGGTTGAGTTTATTGTTTTACGAAGCCGTTTTTAACTAAATTAGCTGCAGCGTCACTAAATTTCAATGGTTTCGGCGCTTTTGCGGGATATCGATCTGGAGCGCGTTTATATAACTCTCTCCAGTCAATCGTTTGGTAATCAAATGTCATTGTTTGAATGTATTTTCCATCTTTCTTCTCAACGGTATACTGTATTCCAGTCACACCCTCATAGAGAGCTTGGTTTTTGTTCAGAAATTGAACAACCTCTTCGTCAGACTTACCTAATCCTTTAGGGTCATAAGTGTAAATTCCGATTTGCTTATAGACGATGTCATCCTTGAAGAAGTATTGGAGTGTTGTTGAACCACCTGGGTTATTAATTTTGTATGTAGCTTCACCATCTTTTGGAAGGGTGCTGTTATTTTGTTCGTTAGAGTTTGCGTTACTTTGTTTGTTATCAGATGATTGATGATCTGATTGCTTCTTATTGGCTTGTGTTGTTGGAGCAGTCGTGGTTGGTTGAGCTGCTTGTGAAGTCTGCGCTGTGCTTTCTGCTGAATTGTTTTGTCCGCAAGCGGCAAGGGCGAAGACAGTTGATAGTAATACGATTGATGTTTTTAAAGTTCTATTCATATTGATTTGCCCCTTTCTCGGTAACATTTAATTTACTGTTGAACATAACCATTTCCAAGTAATTTTTTAACAGATTCGCTATATATTAAATTTTCAGATTTAGTATTTGGAAATCCTTTTGGATCGCGTCTATGGAGTTCTTCCCTATCAACATTATTGTAATCAATTTTTAGAATATGGATGTAAATGCCATCTTTTTGAGAGATAGTCGTTACAAACCCTTTAACACCATCATAAAGGTCTTGTCTTTTCTTAAGTATTTTTTGGATTTCTTCTTCAGTTTTACCCATCTCCTTGGGATTGAACGTATAAACAGCGTCCTGTTTATATACGATATCGTCTTTAAAATAATATTTTAAGGTGATTGTACGTCCTTTTTCTTCTTTTCTATATACCGCTTCACCATCTTTTGGCAAAGCTTCTGTTGTTTCTTTTTTATTGGATGCTACTTGTGTTATTGGAGTAGCCGTTGTAGGCGCAGCTGTTGTTGTTTCTGTTTTAGCTTGAGCTTGAGCTTGAGTAGTAGCAGTTGAGTCTTGCTTTTGTCCACATCCTGCTAATACTAGACCAGCTGAAAAAGAAGTGCGAATGCTTTTGTTGTTTTGTTCATGATGTTTACCTCACATTTTGTTATGTATCGTAAAACCGGAAAGAGAGATCTCTTTACCGGTCTTCTTTATTTAATTATTTCTTCTCTTTATAACCATTTTTTTCCATTGCTTCTTTAGAAGCTTTGAAACTTACCGCATTGCCATCACCTGAGAAATTATCAGGTAAAGCTTTTTTCAAATCCTCAAACTTAACTACTGAATAGTCAAAAGTTACAACTTGAGTGATAATACCGTCTTTTGATTCTAGGCTAGCAGTTACACCTTTGATTGAAGTGTATAGTTCATTCATTTTTTTGATTTGTTCCATAGCTTCTTCTTCTGACATTGGTAATTTAGAAATTACGTATTTATTTTCCGCAACTTGCTTCGTTACCACATCTCCTTTGTAGTAATAAGTTATTGTTGAAGTCTGCTGATCATTCTTAAGTTCGAATGCTGTAGATTCTTCTTTCGCACATCCTAATAGTACGAATAATGCTGTAAATAACACAGCGAATAATTTCATTGCTTTTTTCATGCTATTTATCCTTTCGGTTTGTAATATACTCATAACTGTTAGTTATATATCGTAAAACCGGCAAGAGAGCTCTTTACCGGTCTTTTTTATTTAATTATTTCTTTTCTTTAAATCCTGCTTTTTCAATCAATTCTTTAGTAGCTTTAAAACTTACTACATTACCGTCTCCTGAGAAAGCGTCTGGGAAAGCTTTTTTCAGATCTTCCACTTTAGCTACTGAATAGTCAATCGTTACAGTTTGAGTAATTACTCCGTCTTTTGATTCTACAGTAGCAGTAATCCCTTTGATTGCAGTGTATTCGTCATTCTCTTCTTTAAGCTGTTCCATTGCTTCGTCTTCAGAGATTGGTAAATCAGAAATAACGTATTTAGTTTCAGCAGTTTGCTTCGTTACAACGTCTCCTTTGTAGTAATAAGTTATTGTTGAAGTATTCTGACCTTCCTTAAGTTCGAATGCTGTAGATTCTTCTTTCGCACATCCTAATAGTACGAATAATGCTGTAAATAACACAGCGAATAATTTCATTGTTTTTTTCATGAAATACATCCTTTCAAGTTGTAATATACATATATTATAAATCGAATAATTCTAATATGCAAGACTTTTACAAAATGGGGTCTAATGAAGGTTGACAATTGCTAACAGTTTGATTTTAAAAGCAATGTGCTATACTAACCTTACAGTGGAATGGAGGAAAAAGTATGAATCAAACTGTAAACTTCTTGAAAGAACTTGTGGCAATTCCGTCACCAACTGGCTATACCAGAGATGTACAAGACTATTTAATCGATGTCTTAACAGATATGGGATATGAGCCGACTCGTACAGCAAAAGGATTGGTGGTTGTAACAGTACCAGGAGCAATGGATGAGAAACAGCGTGTGGTAACAGCACATATCGATACACTTGGTGCGATTGTTCGTGCGGTAAAACCAGATGGCCGCTTAAAACTCGACCGTATTGGTGGATTTGCTTGGAATATGATTGAAGGAGAAAACTGTACGGTTCACGTTGCCAGCAATGGAACAACCGTTTCAGGAACGATTCTGTTACATCAAACGAGCGTACACGTATACCGTGAAGCAGGAACGGTTGAACGTAGCCAAGATAATATGGAAGTTCGTTTGGATGCAAAAGTGACAAACGAAGCCCAAACGCGTGCATTAGGAATTGAAGTAGGAGACTTTGTATCCTTTGATCCACGTTTTATCATCACACCAACAGGATTCATTAAGAGCCGTTTCTTAGATGATAAAGTGAGTGCAGCGATTTTATTAACCTTATTGAAGAAATACAAATCAGAAGGAATCACATTACCAGTGACAACGCATTTCATGTTCAGTTGTATTGAAGAAACTGGAACAGGAGCCAACAGTAGCATTCCAGAAAAAGCGGTCGAATTCTTGGCCGTGGATATGGGTGCGATGGGGGATGACCAACAAACAGACGAATACACCGTTTCTGTCTGTGTGAAAGATGGTTCTGGACCTTATAACTTTGATTTTCGTCAACATCTTGTGTCTCTATGTAAGGAGAAGAATATTCCATTTAAATTAGATATTTATCCTTATTATGGTAGTGATGCCTCAGCAGCAATGCGTGCTGGAGCAGAAGTGAAACATGCCTTACTTGGGGCTGGAATTGAATCAAGCCACTCTTATGAAAGAACGCATCTTGATTCGGTGGAAGCAACGCAACAGTTAGTCGATGCTTACCTTTTAAGTTCATTAGTAGAAGCTTAATATTGAGCCTTTCCAAAAGTGTTTGGGAAGGCTTTTTTTGTATTTGAAAAAATTCGAATAATTTTATTGACACGGTCTCTACATAAGAGTATACTCTAAAACGTAAAACTTACGATTTAGAAAGTGAGAGAATTATGAACAAGAAAGAAAAGGTTATTTTAGGAGGGACAGTTGCGCTAGGCTTGCTATTTGCATCAGGTGCCGTATTATCTCAGCAACAAGCCCAAACAACGGAGACAACAACTGAGGAGACAACAATTGACGCTGAGCGTATGGCGAAATACGAACAGGCAGCTAAAGAAATTAAAGACAATAAACCAAAGACGATTGTCGGAGAAGTTTTCGAGAATGGATATTTGAAAAAACACGGAGACCATTATCACTTTGTATATGGTGCGCCGCCAGCAGATGCTATTTATGAACAGAAAAAACCAGGGGCAACAACGAGTACAGTAGAAGACAATTACATTTTTAATCCAAACGATATCGTGAGTGAAAATGAATTAGGCTTCGTTGTTCGTCATGGAGATCACTTTCATTTTATTTACCGTTCACAATTAGCCGCCGCTCAAACAGTGACTAGAGAAGATGAAAACGGCAAGAAGAGAACTTGTAAATTATTACGCATCCCACATGGAGACCATTTCCACGACGTATTAGACTGCGGAGATGGTAGTGCTTCTTATACCTTTGACGATGAACCTGCTTCAAGACCGTCTACTGGTGGCAACCACACAGGAGTGGCTAGTACAATTGGGTCTGTTTCACCAACAAGACCAAGTACGGCAAGCACACAACCTGTAACACCTCCTGCAACAGATATTGCGACACCGCAAGCTGAGGAGTGGACATTGCAATCGCCAGAGATTCAAAAATATTTAGACTACATCGTCTATGCTTACGGCGTGGAACGAGATACGATTAAGTTCGAGTCTGTGACAAACGACAAAGGTGAGTATGTAGGAAAAGTATTTGCCTTCCAAAACATGGAACAAGGGCAAGATAAGAACCATATCCATCCTTGGGTCATTCCATTGAAACGATTCGAGGTGCCAAACTCTGACCCATCGATTCCTGCAGAAGTACGACTTTCTCAGGAGATTGATTTAATCGCAAGACGTATGGGGATTTCTCGTACGGCGATTCGTATTGTGAATGGACGTTTCGATATTCCTCACGGCGACCATAGTCACTCCATGAATATCGTCAACAAAGACGGTATCGAAGCCTATGAGAAAAATAAACTTCCAGTCATCGTGCCTCCATTTGTGGCAGGAGATGTGAATGTGGATGCTGTTTTTGCCAAAATTGATGAAGTGAAAGCTCATGCCAGTGAAAAATATAAAGATGATCCAGTGACGTTGAACCGTATTTTAGTAGCCTTGAACGAATATAAAGAACTAGTGCAATTAAAAGGGAACTCAACGGAAGGGTTCGTCAAAGGATTAGAACGCTTCGAGGCACAAACGATTAACCACGAGACTGTAGCTACTGAAGAAGTAAGTCCTGAAGAACAAAAGATGAACGCGACTCACGAAGAAACGGTTCGTATGGTTGGTGAGTTGAACTTACAAGACTATGGCGTGACGGCTGATGAATTGAAAGACTTAGCTTCAAAAGCGCGTGAATCTAATAAAGAGGAACAAGTGAATGCGATTCGTGCATTAGTACAAGCTTTACGTGATGCAAACGACCGTATTAGTATTGAAGGAATGCGTTACTTATACTTCTTAACACAACACGTTTTAGACCAAGAATTACCTGCATCGCTTCGTGAAGAAGTGGCAAGCTTAATTAAGCGTTATATGGGTTCACGATTGAACTTTGCTTCAACACCTGTTGAATCACTCATTATCGAGTCTTATCGTGCGAAATTGGCGATTAAAGAATCTCACGCGAAATTCGATGGAAAAGTCGATGCGACAATCGGAAAGAATCTGAAAGAGATTTTAACGCCTGCTTCTGAAGAAGAACAAAGTATTTTCCAAGAGGCAAAAGACTTCGCTGAAATGGCGCTGGATGAATCGGATAAAGATAATAGTACTCCGAAGAGCTCTATCCTAGAGTTGAAACCTTCAGAGAAAAAACCATCCGAAGAAACAACAACGACACAAAGCGAAACGACTGAAACGACAGAAAGTACGACTGCTTCTGTAGAAACAACGGAAGAAACAACTGCAACAACAGAAGCCGCTACTACTGAAGAAGCGACAACTGTTGAACAATAGAACTTTTAAACACGTAAATCTTTTCATGGAAGGTTTACGTGTTTTTTGTGGCTAGGAATAGGTGGTTTCTCTGTATTTATGGTATACTTAGACAGCATTCTAGTTGAAGGAGGAGTATAAATGGGTTTAATGAAATTTGGCGAAAACAACACATGGATTAATATCAACTCAGATTTAATCAGTGAATACTCATCGATTTACGATACTTATGATATTGATGATGAGATGATTGAATACGCGCTGGATAAAAATGAACGTGCACATATGGAGTATAATCGCCGCACGAAGACGCTCGTTGTCATTTATAATGTCCTCAACTTATCACGCGAAGAGAGTCACTACGATACGATTCCATTGACATTTATCGTGAGACAAAATCAAATTGTCACGATTTCCAATGGTCTCAATGAATATATTATTGATCAAATTCGCGAAGAGCTGGAAGAGAATTTGCATTGGAGCGTATTTAATTTCTTATTACATAGTTTGTTTGCGATTTCGGAAAACTATTTTCCTGTTATTGAAAAACTAAATAAAGAACAGCAAAAAATTAGTCAATTGCTTAGAAAGAAAACAACAAAAGATAATTTATTCCGTTTATCTGACTTAGAGATTGAGGGAATGTATTTAGTTTCTGCGACGAAGCAAAATGCGGTTGTACTAGAGCAGTTGAAGACGCAACAAGCCTTTAAGGCACTCGACGATTCTGAAAGAGAGCAGTTGGAAGATAACATCATCGAAGCGAATCAATTAGTAGCGATGACGGAGTTACATCTTCAAATTCTGCATCAAATCGCGAGCACGTATAACAATGTATTGAATAACAACTTGAACGACACGATGAAATTCTTAACGGTCATCTCGATTTTAATGACGATTCCGGATATTGTGACGGGATTCTTTGGGATGAATGTGCAGATTCCGTTTACGGAGTTTAGACATGGATGGGCGATTATTCTTTTGATTATCGCATTCGGTTGGATAGGCGTATCGTACTTTATTAAGCGTATTATGAAAGATTAACCAAAAACACCTTCCTACTTGATAGGAAGGTGTTTGTTGTTTGAGTGCTAGTTTTTTATTGGTGCTCACATATATGATTACTTCGAATCCTTGCGGATTTGTTTATTGTAGCTGTAACGTTGCACCAGCGCAAGCCTTGGTCTTGCGCCTAAAAAGCCTCAAAGCTGGCGTACGGAATAAATTCCTACGCCAGCTTATTCGTTTTTTTGCTTTTTCACGTTACTGCTACAATAAAATCCACAAGATTCTTCGTAATCATTTGTAGAGTCATCACATAAGAAAACTACTTCCTATCGAGTAGGAAGGTTGTTGGAATCTTAGAGGAGCCTATCTAACCTCATTTGGTGAAGGGAAGGTTAGATTAGTTTCTTAGCTTTTTCGGTGTTGGCGAAGTGGAGTTTAGCCACTTTACCAAGGAGTTCCATGCCGCCGTGTTTTAAAATATTGGCTGCTGCTTTATCGACGTTGGCGCTGGCACCGCTTGGGAGTTCATATCCATATTCGGCGCTTAGTGAATCGAGGCCATCAAGAAAAGCACATCTGGCAATCATAGAAGCAGCCGCAACCGCGATATGGTGGCTTTCGCCTTTTGTAATAAAGTATGTTTTTTTCTTATCGACAAGGTCTTGGCCTTTTAGATAACGGTAATACAAGTCTGGTTTACAGAATTGGTCGATTAAGTACGCTTCTGGAACTTCAGGAGAAAGTTTCTCGGTTAGAAGACGAAGAGCTTGGTTATGAAGCAACGCCTTCATCTCGTTTAGATTTTTCACTTGTTGGACTTCGTTATATTTCTCTGGCCAAAGCGTTAATAACTTATATGGCACAGTTTCTTTGATTTTTGGAACGAGGGCCCTGATTTGGTCGTCCGTCATGTCTTTAGAATCGCGAACGCCCATTGCTTTTAACGCTTTGATGTTTTCTTTTGAAACAAAGGCTGCCGCAACTGTCAGTGGTCCAAAGTAAGCGCCGTTTCCAACTTCATCGCTTCCGATAACGCTCCAAGTCGCAAAACCTTCTGGAAGAGTAGAGTCTTCTATGGCTTTCTTTGCCTTTGTGTCAATTGATTGTTCGAGCTGGTTCTGTTGGATAAAGTCTTCGATGCCTTTTCCTTGGAAGAGAACCTTGCCAGAATTATAGGCCGTAATCGATAAACCGTCGACCTTTAGACGCAAGGTTGCGTGTGGTGGAGGAGATTGCGTGTAGGAAGCATAGTTTGCTCCTAGTGTTGCAATTTGCTCTGGTGATAAAATTAAAGTTAATGAATTCATGTCGTTCCCCTTTTTCTTTTTAGCATACCACGACAAAATTCATCCGTCCACTCTCTAAAAAAGTGGATTTTTAGTGTGTTTTTAAATGAAAAATGGTAAAATAAGGTGATATTATGGAGAAAGTGAGAGGGTCTTTTGTGAATCAACCAAAAACAAGAGTAAAAGCAACGATTTCAGGGAAATCTTATACGATTATTGGTCGTAAGTCGCAACAAGAAATGCAAAGTATTGTGCGTGTCTTACAAGAACAATTAGATCAAATCACTCGAGTATCTGACAAATTGTCGACGGAAGAAGTGGCGCTCCTTGCAGCCATCAATGCCATCTCGAATCAATTTGAAAAGCAAGAAGAAGTGGTCGCGTTAAAGAAACGTGTGGAGCAATTAGAAAAAGAATTGCGCACCATTCAACATAAACGCCCTTCGATTGATGCGACTAGAAAACAAGAATTAGAAAAACAATTTGAATTACAACAAGATTTGTTGAGAAGGTAGGTTTCAATGGTAACATTAATTATTTTATTTTATTTATTGGTCGGTGTGTATACCGGGATGCGCCGAGGGTTAACTTTAGAACTCGTGTATATCGCAGGATACTTCATCACATTCCTCATAGCGATGGCAACCTATAAAGGATTGGCGAAGTTCTTATCCGTGTACATTCCATATCCATCATACATTCCAGGAAATCACTTAGTAATTTTCACAGAAGCACAAGCGATGTCACTCGACCAATCATTTTATAATTTGATAGCATTTTTAATCATTATGATTATTGGATGGTTAGTGGTTCGTTTCTTAGGATATGTTGCTAGTGAATTAACATTCTTACCGTTATTGAAACAATTCAATACCATCGGCGGAGCAGCACTTGGATTTTTGATGAATTACTTATTCATATTCTTTATATTATACGCAGTAGCGATGATTCCAATGGCGCCAGCGCAAAAGATTGTTGAAGGCGGATTGCCAAACTTCATCATCACAAAAACACCAATTGTGACGCAACTCGTTTCAAGTTGGTTATTACCTAAATAAAACCTCGAAGCGTGGAACAAACTTGTTCCACGTTTTTTAAGAAAGAAGGACTGTTATGAATTCGAAAATCGAAAAGGTTTTAGAATTTTCAAAAATTAGAACACAGCTAGCCGAATATGCGACTTCCGAAAAAGGAAAGCAAATGATTAATGAACTTCCAATCGAAGTCGAAGCAAAGGCCATTCAAAATAAGATTGAAGAAACAACAGATGGAGTGGAGCTCTTACGATTGAAACAAGGGATTCCAATTCCAAGGTTGAAAGATATTAGTTTTGCCCTAAAACGTCTGGAACTAGAAGCAGGGCTTAATGGACGCGAATTAAGTGATATTTTACGTGTGCTCGCGACAACACATGAGGTGGAGCGATTCTTTGAAAAAGTCGAAGAAGAGGAAATCGCATTGAAGCGCGTTCCGCGTCTTGTCGAAAAACTCGAAAGTATCCCAGAAGTGACGCATGAACTAGAAGCCTCTATTCGTGAAGACGGGTATGTGTTAGATAGCGCGTCTCCAACCTTACATGGCGTTCGTGTGGGGATTCAAAAGACAGAACAAGAGATTCGTCGTCAAATGGATCAATACCTCACAGGGAAAAACGCGCAGTATTTAAGCGATACGATTATCACGATTCGTAATGACCGTTATGTACTTCCTGTAAAGGCAGAGTATAAATCTGTCTTTGGCGGTACGGTCCATGACCAAAGTGCAACTGGTCAAACGCTCTTTATGGAGCCGCAAGCAGTCGTGAATTTAAATAACAAGCTTCGTGAGTATCAAATTCAAGAGAAGCGTGAAGTAGAACGAATTCTTTGGGAATTGTCTCAAAAACTCATGCCATATACGAATTCATTACATCAAAACCATTATGTATTGGCACGCCTGGATGTCGTGAACGCAAAAGCTTTATATGCCCATGAATTGAAGGCGACAGAACCGATTATCGATGCGAATAATTACGTTGCTCTCTGGCAAGCGTGGCATCCACTATTAGACCGTGAAAAGGCTGTAGCAAACGATATTATTCTTGGAGAAGAGTATCAAGCGATTGTTATTACAGGGCCGAATACGGGTGGGAAAACCATTCTCTTGAAGACGGTCGGTGTTATTCAACTGATGGCACAGATGGGACTGTATATTCCTGCTGGTGAAAATAGCCGCATGGGAGTCTTTACGGAGATTTTTGCGGATATTGGAGATGAACAATCGATTGAGCAAAACCTATCGACGTTCTCGTCTCATATGTCGAATATCGTGTCTATTTTAAAACAAATCAACGATAAGAGCTTACTTTTAATCGACGAAATTGGTTCAGGGACAGACCCGCAAGAAGGTTCGTCTCTTGCAATTGCAATTCTTGATTATATTGCAAGTAAGCAAAGTTATGTGATTGCCTCAACGCACTATCCAGAGTTGAAAGCATACGGTTATGACCGTCCTAAGACGATTAATGCGAGTATGGAATTTGATGGGGATACCCTTCAACCAACCTACCAACTCTTACTAGGGGTTCCAGGGCGTAGTAATGCCTTTGATATTTCCAAACGTCTGGGGGTACCATCTGTCATTATCGACCAAGCGCGCGGACTTCTATCGGAAGAAGACCAAGACTTGAATGCGATGATTAGTGACTTGGAACAAAAACGCCGTCGTGCGCAACGAGATGCCGATAAGATGCGTCATCAGTTAGAGTTGAGTACGCAATTACTTGCGGACTTACAGCGCGAAACGGAACAATTCCAAGCCAATAAAGCACGTCTCTTAGAAGAAGCAAAAGAACGTGCAAATACCTTAATTGAACAGAGTCAAGATGATGCGGATAAGATTTTATCTGAAATTCGTGAACTTCAATTAAGAAGTAAGCAAAGTACCGTTAAAGAACATGAGATGATTGAGAAGAAAACTGCGTTGAAAGACTTGAAGCATGAGCAAGCCTTGAAGAAGAACAAGGTACTTCGCAAGGAAAAAGCAAAGAAGGCACTGCAAGTTGGACAAAGTGTCGAGGTTCTTTCATTTGGGCAACGCGGTACGCTAGTTGAAAAAGTGAATGACCAGGAATGGGTGGTTCAAATGGGAATCATCAAGATGAAGATTGCCGTTGAAGACCTTTCTCCGATTGCTGAAGCGCAAGAAGCCAAGCAACAAGTCATCGTGAAGAGTGCACGTAGTAGTCATGTCTCTTCAGAATTAGACTTACGTGGAAAACGATACGAAGAAGCGATGAAGGATTTAGAGTTATATCTGGATGCAGCCATTCTTGCGAACTATCCACGTGTCACGATTATTCATGGACGTGGAACAGGAGCCATCCAGCAAGGCGTTCATAAGGTGCTACGTAGCCACCGTTCTGTTGCTAGTTATGAATTTGCACCAATGAATACAGGTGGAAATGGGGCGACCATCGTGACCTTTAAGTAAACCGTGAGCAGAATAGTTGGTCACCTTCCGGGGTGTTGCTATACTAGGTTTATAGAAAAAGGAAAGGATGATTCGAATGGTAAAATCATTAACAGATAAAAACTTTGTAGAAGAAACTAAAGATGGAGTTGTTTTAGTAGACTTTTGGGCTACATGGTGTGGACCATGTCGTATGCAAGGACCAGTTATTGACCAATTAGACGAGGAAATGGGAGACAAAGTAACTTTCACTAAAGTGGATGTGGACGAAAACCCTGAAACCGCTCGTGCTTTTGGAATTATGAGCATTCCAACTTTATTAATCAAAAAAGATGGAGAAGTGGTTAATAAAGTAGTTGGCTACCATGCTAAAGAACAATTAGAAGAATTGTTAGCACAATATTTATAAAATCATATTTTTGATGGAGTGATGAAGCAAGGAGAATCCTTGTCTTATCACTCTTTTTTTATTTTAAAAATAGCATAAAAATCTAGTTATCCGCATAAAAACTGGACTTATCACACTTTA
>ERZ773073.477-NODE-477-length-20716-cov-38.627656_pt1 | contig 20716 bp, 15 predicted proteins | sample MGYA00580616_ERZ773073 | MGnify/ENA primary metagenome ERZ773073 (study PRJEB29015, sample SAMEA2737960) | human oral metagenome | biome: human oral; feature: human-associated habitat; material: dental | place: China | collected 2131 ...
AACATTTTTTCATATGTTGAAGTTGCATCATAATACTCCACTATTGCTTCATGAAGTGTATCCCATACTTTTAGATGATCAGATACAAATTTTTGAAAGCCTTCACTATTGTTTTTGTATTTAGACTCAAATTTTCCAAATACAGTATAGTTTTCTTCTTTTACTAAATTATTATACTTTTTCTATTATTTTAAAAAGAAATCTTCTATAAAATTTTCAATATATTTCAATGTTAAATTTTCATTTTTTCTAGGAAACCAATTTACATAGATAGTTCTTTTTAAATCTAAATTTTTAACATTAATTATTTGAAGCTTGTCACATAAAGGGTGTCCTATTATATCAACTTTTGGAACAATAGATATACCTAAATTTTTTTCAACATAGATTAAAATATTGCTACATTGTCCTAGCTCCAAAGTTACTTTTGGGTTGAATTTTAATCTCTTAAAATTTTTATCAATAGTTTTACGAAGATTAGTACCAGGATTTATCAAAAGAAAATTTTCGTTTTCCAAATCTTTAAGTTTTATATTCTCTTTTTTACATAAAGGATGTTCTTTTGACACCACAAAACAAAGTTCTTGTTCTCCAATAGCTTGTGAAATAGCACCTTTTACAGTATCTACACAAAAAATAATATCCAATTTCCTATCTAAAAAAATTTTAATTAATTCATTGTTATCTTTTTGAGTAAAAGAGAACTGAATATTTTTATTTAATGGGTTTTTATAGAATTCTTCAATAAATGGTGGAATTATAGAAGAACTTAAACTTTGTATATAACCCATAGATATATTTTTAGATTTAGGATTAGAAATAATATGTTTAACAAAGTTTAGACCCTCATCTAAGATAGATAAAGATTGATTGACATAGGAAAGAAAGGCCTCACCATAATAATTAAGAGTAATTTTTTTATCTTTTCTATCAAATAATGGAACTCCTAAATCTTTTTCTAATTCTGAAATGGCATAACTTAAACTAGGTTGAGATATATGTAATTCATTTGCAGCCTTAGTAAAATGTTGTAATTCTGCTAATTTTTTAAAGTATTCTAAGGATTTTAGTGTCATTTACTTTTCCCCTTTCATCTTCAAAAATCATAATAAAATCTTTCTATAATCTTAACATATTTTTAGAAAAAAAAATCATTATTTAAAATTATTATATATAAAAAAATTATTTATTAAAAAATATTTATTGATAATAAAAAGGAAAATAAGAAAAATAATATTTATTTTAATAGAAAATTTCTATCAATATAATAAAATTTAAGTATTGGACTTAAAATTACAAGTAAAGTATATTTATAGTATAGATTTACATAATACAACTTATAAAAAATATAAATATAGGAGGTTCTAAAATGGCAAAAGAATTAACAGAAGTGCAAGTAAAAGAATTGGATGAATTAATGGAAAGAGCAGCAAAGGCAGCAAAAATTATAGAAACTTATGATCAAGAAAAAGTAGACAGATTAATCAGAGCAGTGGCTTGGTCAGTAGCTAATAAGAAAACATTCCTAGAATTAGTTGATATGGGAATAAAAGAAAGTGGATTAGGAGATCCTGAATCTCGTCAAAATAAGCGTTTTAAAATAAGAGGTGTTCTTCGTGATGCTTTAAGAGCTAAAAGTGTAGGAATAATTGAAGAAATACCTGAAAAAGGGATTGTAAAATATGCAAAACCAGTAGGAATAATAGGAGCCTTAATACCAACAACTAACCCAGATTTAACACCAGCAGGACAAGCAGTATATGGAATAAAAGCAAGAGATGTATTAATATTTTCACCACACCCAAGATCAAAGAAAACAACATTTGAAACAGTAAGACTTATGAGAGAAGCTTTAGAAAGAGAAGGAGCACCAGCAGATATATTACAATGTATAACAAATCCAAGTGTAGCTATGACAGAAGAACTAATGAAAAGAGTTGATTTAGTAATAGCTACTGGTGGAAGACCAATGGTAAAAGCAGCATATAGTTCAGGAACACCAGCTTATGGTTCAGGAGCAGGAAATGCAACTATGATATATGATGAAACAACAAATATAGATGAAGCAACTTACAATACTATGTTAAGTAAAACTTCTGACTATGGAAGTGGATGTTCAGCTGATGGAAATATCATTATATATGACAAAATTTATGACGATGTATTAAAAGGGCTAGAAAAACATGGAGGATATTTAGCAAATGAAAAAGAAAGAGAAATGTTAAAGAAAGTTATGTGGGATGAAGAAGGACATAGACTTTCAGATACAGTTGCAATAGCTCCACAAAAATTAGCAGAAGCGGCAGGATTTACTATACCAGCTGATAGAAAATTTATAGTTGTTGAAGGAGATGGAATTGGAAAAGAATATCCATTCTCAGGAGAAAAATTAACAACATTATTAGCAACTCATAAATATTCAGGTGAATTTGAAAATGCACTAGATGTTATGAGAGCAATATATGAAGTTGGAGGAAAAGGACACTCAGTAGGAATCTACTCTTTTGATGAAGATCATATAAATCGTCTAGCTCTAGCTGCACCAGTAAGCAGAATTATGGTAAGACAACCTCAGTCAAAAGCAAACTCAGGTTCAGCAACTAATGGTATGCCAATGACATCTTCAATGGGTTGTGGAACATGGGGAGGAAATATAGTATCTGAAAATATTTGTTTGAAACACTATATGAATACTACTTGGGTTTCAAAACCAATTCCAAGAGATATGCCATCAGATGAAGAACTATTTGGAGAATTCTTTGATCCTGAAATGGAAAAATAAAAATTGAGGAGGATATTAATGAAAAAATTATTATCAGAACAATTAGTTGACTACCTAGAAAGAAGAGATACAAAATATGTATTTGGGCTTTGTGGACATACTGTTATAGCAATGTTAGATGCCCTTGAAAAAAGTAAAAAATTAAAATATATTTCAGTTCGTCATGAACAAATAGCTTCTACTGCTGCTGATGGTTATGCAAGAGCAACAGGAAGAGCCAGTGTAGTTCTATGCCATTTAGGACCAGGGTTAACAAATGCCACAACAGGAGTTGCAAATGCAGCATTGGATTCTATTCCTATGGTAGTGATAGCAGGAGATGTACCAAGTTATTATTATGGAAAACATCCTCATCAAGAAGTGAATATGCATGCTGATGCATCACAATATGAAATTTATAAACCATTTGTAAAAAGAGCTTGGAGAATTGATAGAGCAGAAATGTTTCCAGAAATTTTAGATAAGGCATTTAGATTAGCTGAATCAGGAAGACCAGGACCAGTTCTAATTTCTGTCCCTATGGATATGTTTTCAAGAGAAGTAGATACAAGATTCTTTGAAAGAACTCATTTAGATTCACATGAAACAGTAAAACCATCATTAGATGAAGAAACTGCTAAAAAAATAGTAAAAGAATTAGTTGAAGCTAAAAATCCTGTAATCCATGTAGGTGGAGGAATTATTTTAGCAAAGGCTAGTGAAGAATTAAAAGATTTTGTAGAATTTTTAGAAATTCCTGTTTCAAGAACTTTAATGGGACAAGGAGCACTTTCAGATAGACACCCTCTTATGATGGGAATGACAGGTTTCTGGGGAACATATTTTATAAATGGAAAAACTTCACAAGCAGATGTAATTTTAGGATTAGGAACTCGTTTTGCAGAAGCAGATTCAAGTTCTTGGTACAATGGAATAACATTTGATGCAAATAAAACAAAATTTATGCAAATAGATATAGAACCTAGTGAAATAGGAAGAAATTATCCTGTTATCATAGGAGCAGTAGCAGATTTAAAATCAGCTTTAAAAGTTTTATTAAAGGCTGCAAAAGAATTATATCCTAATGGAGTAAAAAGACCTGAAATTATAAAAGCAATTGCAGAATACAAAAAAGAATTCAAAGAAGAAAATAAAGCTATTGCAGAAGATAGTCGTTTCCCAATGACACCTCAAAGAATATTAAAAGATGTTAGAGAAGTTTTACCAGAAGATGCAATTATTTGTACTGATGTAGGTTGGAATAAAAATGGAGTTGGTCAACAATTTGATATAACTCAACCAGGAACAATAATGCATCCAGGGGGACTTGCAACTATGGGATTTGGTTCAGCAGCTTTACTAGGAGTAAAACTTGCAAAACCAGATAAAAAAGTGATCACTTTAATAGGTGATGGAGGATTTGGAACTAATCCATCAGTTTTAGCAACAGCAAAAGAATACAATATTCCAGTTGTTTGGGTAGTAATGAATAACTATGCTTTTGGTACAATAGCAGGACTAGAAGGAGCTCACTACAAACATAATTTTGGAACTGTATTTAAAATAGATAATAAACCATATAATCCAGAATGGGCAGAAGTAGCAAAAGCTTATGGAATAAAAGCTAAAAAGATTCAAAGTGCTGATGAATTTAAAGAAGCATTTAGAGAAGCAATAGATTCTAATGAGCCATACTTATTAGATGTTCCTATGGAAAATATTCCTGTTCCTACTGAGGGAATTTGGAATATAAATGATATCTATACTCCAAAAGAAAATGTACAAGATGGAGTGTTGATGTCAGGAGAAGCAGTAAGATCTAAACACGTATCAACAAAATAAAACCCACATAATAAGGGGCTGATGTAAAATTTGCACCAGCCTCTTAATTTAAAATAAGGAGGTTTATGTAAATGTTTAAAGCCATAGATGATTATTTAGAAGAAACAATATTATTGATTCTTTTAGTGCTGATGACTGCTATTATGGGGGTACAAATCGTATCTCGTTATGTTTTTCAAAACTCATTAACTTGGTCAGAAGAATTAGTTCGTTATATGTTTGTATGGTCTGCTTTTTTAGGAGTACCTTTTTGTATAAAACATGGGCTTTCAATAAAAGTTGATCAATTCAGAAATCTTTTTCCTGTTCCTTTACAAAGAATATTGATGTATATAGATAAAATAATAATATTCCTTTTGTTCTTAGTTTTATTTATTTACTCTTTTAAAGTGGTAAGAGCTACTTATTTAAGTGGGCAAACAAGTCCAGCAATGCAATTACCAATGTGGACAGTTCAAATTTCAGTTACAGTATCCTCTTTACTATCTATGATTCGTTCTATTCAAAATCTTTTAAATTTAGTTAGAGGAAAAATAAAATTGGAACAAAAAGATGGAGTTTTATACCAAAAGTAGAGGAGGGTAAATATGACGATAGGAGTGTTATTTTTAATATTTATTGTTTTGATAGTAGTAGGAATCCCTATTGGAATGGTATTAGCTATTTCAGGAATTTTACCAAGTATGGTTGACTCAATGTTCCCAGCAAATGTGCCGTATGTAATTCGTTCAATGATAAATGGAGTGGATAGTTTTCCAATTCTAGCAGTACCTATGTTTATCTTATCAGGAAATATTATGGCAAAAGGGAAAATTAGTGAAAAATTATTTAACTTCTTTGCATATTTTATAGGAAATTTAACAGCAGGATTACCTATTGCAACTATTGTAACTTGTCTATTTTATGGAGCAATATCAGGTTCTGGACCTGCAACAACAGCAGCAGTTGGAGCAATGACTATCCCAATTTTAGTTGGAAGAGGATATGATAAAACTTTCTGTACTTCATTGGTTGCAGTTGCAGGAGGATTAGGAGTAATAATTCCACCTAGCATACCATTTATATTTTATGGACAAAGTTCAGGAGCATCAGTTGGAAATTTATTTATAGCTGGAGTTTTTCCAGGGCTATTAATAGGTGCTTGTTTAATGGTTTATTCTTGGTACTATTGTAAAAAGAACGGTGAAGATAAAGAAAAATTATCGAGCTATACAAAAGAAATGAGAAAAAATGGATTCTTTAAATTATTCTTAGATAGTTTTTGGGCTTTATTATCACCAGTTATCATCTTAGGAAGTATTTACAGTGGAATAGCTTCTCCAACAGAAGCAGCAGTTATATCAGTATTTTATTCTTTGATAGTAGCAGGCTTTATTTATAGAACAATAACATTTAAAGATATAAAAGAAACATTTGTAGACAGTGCTAAAACATATAGCTCAATACTATTTATTATTGCAGCTGCAATAGGATTTGCAAGAATATTAACATACTATGATGCACCAGATATTATTGCAAAAGCAATTTCTGGTACAGTAAGCAGTAGAATTGGTTTCTTAATCATAGTAAATATAATACTATTATTCGTTGGAATGATTATGGATACAACACCAGCAATATTAATTTTAACTTCAATTTTCTTACCAACAGCACAAGCCTATGGAATAGATCCAATACATTTTGGGGTAATAATGGTTGTAAACTTAGCAATAGGATTTGTAACACCTCCATTGGGAGTAAATCTATTTGTTGCAAGCTCAGTAAGTGGAGTTCCAATAGAAAAAATTGTTCATAAGGCAGTGCCATTTATAGTTTCATTTATTGTTGCTTTGGCAATTATAACTTTTGTACCATCAATCAGTTTAGTACTTATAAAGTAGGGAGGATTTTTATATGAAAAAAAATATAAAAGTTTTATTAATAGGAATGATGGCAATATTAATGTTGTTTGTATCTTGTTCCAAAGATGGAGAAACTGAATCTGGTGAAAAAATATATACTGTTTACTTAGCTTGTGATTCACCAGAAGATACAGTTACATATATTTTACTTGATAAATTTGCAAGTTTAATGGAAGAAAAATCAAATGGAAGAATTGTAGCTAGAAGATATTCAAATGCTAAGTTAGGTGGAGATGTTGAGATTACAGAAGCATTACAACATGGTAATATAACATTTGTTGTTCAAAATACTGCTCCACAAGTAAATTTTGTTCCTGAATTAGGAGTATTTGATTTACCAATGGCATTTCCTAATATAGAAGTTGCAAGAAAAGTTTTAGATGGTCCTTTACTAGATAAATTAAAAGAATACCATGCTAAACAAAATATTAGATTATATGGTTATGCTGACCAAGGTTTCAGAGAAATGACTTCTAATAAAAAAATAGAAAAAATGAGTGATTTAAAAGGACTTAAAATCAGAACTATGTCTAATCCAAATCATATAGAATTTTGGAAAGCTGTTGGAGCTAACCCTACACCAATGAACTTTGGAGAACTATATATAGGTTTACAACAAGGTGTAGTAGTAGCACAAGAAAACCCAATTGAAACAACTGTTGCAGCAAAATTGTATGAACAACAAGATTATGTTATTACAACTAATCATATCATACATGCTTTGTCTTTAATTGGAAGTCCAGCAATACTTGATAAATTTCCAGAAGACTTACAACAAATTATAGATGAATCTGCAAAAGAAGCAATAGAATATGCAAGAAAAGTTGCAGATGAAAGAGTTGAAGGAAGATTAAAAATAATTAGAGATAGTGGTACTGAAATAATAGAATTTAATCAACAACTATATGATGATATGAAAGCTGCAGGACAACCTCTTTATGATAGTATTTCAAAAAAAATTGGAAAAGATTTAGTTGATTTATTAACAGAAGAAGTTAAAAAAGCTTCAAATTAATTGAGTAAGGAGGGATTATTTTGAGTAATCGTATACAAGGAACAACAGGATTAATAGGACTTATAGGAGCTCCTTTAAAACATAGTCGTTCTCCTCACATGCACAATTCAGCATTTGATAAATTAGGTTTAGATTATGTATATCTTTGTTTTGAAGTGCCTAAGGGAGAATTAAAAAATGGAATAGAAGCTTTGAAAACTTTTTCAGCAAAAGGTTCCAATATAACATTCCCTCATAAACAAGAAGTTTTAAAATATTTAGATGATATTTCTGAGGATGCTAAAATTATAGGTTCTGTAAACACTATAAAAATTGATCCTGAAACAAAAAAAATAACAGGATATAACACAGATGGTAGAGGATTTATAGCTTCATTAGATGAATTAAAAATTCCTTTTAGAAAACAAAAAGTTGTCTTAGTTGGAGTAGGTGGAGCAGGAAGAGCTATTGCTATTCAACTTGCTTATGAAGGTGTAGGAGAACTTTGTATAAAAGAGTTAAATAAAGATTTAGCTAATGAAATAAAAGAAACAATAAATAAATATATTCCAAATGTAAATGTAAAAATTTTAGCAGATAATGAGGAAACTTTAAAAGAAGAATTGAAAAATGCTTGTCTTCTGATAAATGCTACTCCATTAGGAATGAAAGGCAGAGAAAGCTTATGTGTTATCTCTGGACCAGAGGTTCTTCATAAAGATTTATTTGTATATGATATAGTTTATGATCCAAGAGAAACTTTATTGATGAAATATGCAAAACAAGCTGGATGTAAAACTACAAATGGAATCAATATGATGATTTGGCAAGGAGCTATTGCATTTAAAATTTGGTTTGATATAGATATGCCACAAGACTATGTAAGACAAGAATTATTTGAAAAATAGTAATAGAAGGTGAAAATATGAAAAAGAAAGAATACTCATTAGCACACTTAACTGCTATTTCAACTACACCATTGGAATTAGCAAAAATAGCAGCAAATTGTGGATATGATTATGTAAGTATTCGTCAAATATATATGGGAGTTGCAGGTGAAGTTCCAGTAGATTTATCAGAGGATAAAAAAGCATATCAAGAAATGAAAGACTTGTTTAAAGATACAGGATTAAAATTACTTGATATAGAGCTAGCAAGAATCTATGATGGAGTAGATTTAGAAAGCTATAAAAGAGCTTTTGATACAGGAAAATCTTTGGGAGCTAAACATGTATTGAGTAGTATTTGGACAGATAATAAAGAATATGGAATAGAAAAATTTGCTGAACTTTGTGATCTAGCTAAAAAATATGATTTAACAGTTGAATTAGAAGCAGTACCAATAGCAGGAGTAAAATCATTTGCAGAAGTTGCAGATATTTTAAAAATAATTAAAAAAGATAATGCTGGACTTATGATGGATACTCACCATTTTAACAGAGCAAATGATAGTATAGAATTATTGAAAACATTTCCAAGTGAATGGTTTCGTTATGCACAAATTTGTGATGCACCATTAGCACCTCTTGAAAGAGATAAGATGATAGAAATAATGCGTGGTGGTAGGGATTATTTAGGAGAAGGTCTAATTGATGTAGCTTCAATCTTAAATGCAATGCCAATAGTTCCATATTCTATTGAGTTACCAAATTCAAAGAGAGTGGAAGAATATGGTTATGAAGGTCATGCAAAAAAATGTTTAGAAACTGCTAAAAAATATTGTGATACCTTTGTTACAGGAAGGTAGTTACAGGAGGTAATATGAATTTTGGAAAAGAAGTAATCTTATGTGAAGTAGGACCTCGTGATGGTTTACAAAATGAATGTACTATTTTAACAGTAGATCAAAAAGTAGAACTTATTAATGATATAACTGATGCGGGTTATAAGGTGATTGAAGTAGGTTCATTTATGAGTCCTAAGGCTGTTCCCCAAATGGCGACAACTGATGAAGTTATGAAAAAAATAAAAAGAAAAGATGGAGTGGAATACAGAGTATTAATTGCAAATTTAAAGGGAGTTGAAAGAGCAATAGCTTGTGATTGTAAAAAAGTTAAATTAAATGTTTCAGCAAGTTATGCACATAATTTAGCTAATTTAAACTGTACACCTGAAGAAACAGTTGCAGGTTTCCAAGCTTGTGTAGATTTAGCAAAAGCAAATAATATAGCTATTTCAGGTTCAATTTCTATGCCTTTTGGTTCTCCTTGGGAAAGAAATATTCCAGTTCAAAATGTAAAAAATATAGTGGAAGCTTATCTAAGAGCAGGAGTAAATCAAATATCTTTATCTGATGCTTCGGGTATGGCAGTGCCTTCACAAGTAAATGCTATGTGTAAAGAGATGATAAAATGCTATCCAGAAGTAAGTTGGATACTTCACTTACATAATACAAGAGGAGTGGCTATGGCAAATATTATAGCAGGTTTAGATGCTGGAATAGATTGTTTTGATACCTCTTTTGGAGGCTTAGGAGGTTGTCCATTTGTACCAGGAGCAGCAGGAAATATTGCAAGTGAAGATGTAATTCATATGTTGTCAGAAATGGGGATAGAAACTGGAATAGATTTAGATAAGATGATAGAAGTGGCTAAAAAGGTTCAAAAATTTGTAGGACATGACACAGATAGCTATATCTTGAAAGCTGGTAAATCATCAGAATTAATCAGAGAATTACCTAAGGGACAAGGAAAAAATGAAACTCAAAAATAATTCAAACATATAAACTTTACTCTTTAAGGGGGCTATTACAAAAATATATTTGCAATAGTCCCTTTAAAAATGTATACTTATAAAAATAGAAATATTAAATATAAAGTATGAAATAAGAGGAATAAAATGCAAAAAATTTTAGAATATATAATACCTGAAAAAATAAATAAAATATGGGGAATTAAAATGTTTTTAAGTATGCTATTTCCTATAATCATACTTATATGGAAACCTTTTGATTTAACATTTCAACAGGCAATTATAGTTGCCAGTACTATATTAGTAATTATTTGGTGGAGTGCAGGAATTGTTAAAAAAATTCCAGCCTCATTTTTCTTATTATTGATGTACTATATTTTTAGTGGGGCAAGTGTAAAAACAATAATTTCATTTTCTTTGTCTGAAACATTTTTAATGATTATAGTTACATATTTATTCAGTCAAGGGATTGCAAATTCAGGACTAATAGATAAGATATTTCAACCATTACTAATTAAATTAGTTCATACACCATGTCAATGCTTAATTGCAGTAGTTGGAATTTTTTATTTAACTATGTATGTAATTCCACAACCATTGGCAAGATTAATTATTGTATCATCTGTTCTTTATCATTTTCTTCAACATATAAATATACCTAAAAAAACCAAAAATATTATTATGTATGGTGTATTTGTTGCAAGTGCTATGGTAAATATATCAACTAAAGATGCAGATATAATTTTAAATAATGTGGCAGCTAGTTTTTCTGAAATACCAATTTCTAATAAATTATGGGCATATTATATGTTTATTCCAACATTAATTACATGTTGCCTTTTGGGAATACTATTTATTTATATATTTCGTAAAGAGCTGATTGGGATACATTTAGAAAAAAATAAAAAGAGAAATAAAATAAAGCCTTTTTCCATTCAACAAAAATTAGCCATAGTAGTAATTATAGCAACTATATTGCTATGGGCAACTAATAGTATACATGGAATAAACAATACATTAATTACAATTGTAAGTACAGTAGTTTTGTTTGCTATAAAAATTTTAAATGGTGAAGATTGGAAAGCAGTAGATATAACAACTTTAATTTTTTTAACAGCAGCATTTTCAATAGGAACTGTTATGAAATTTTGTGGAGCAGCAGATAAAGTTTTTGGTCAATTAGAAACTATTTTTCCAACAAAATTTTCTTTATTGTATGTATGTGTGATGATACTGATTACTATGTTATTACATATGATTTTAGGAAGTAATACAACCACATTGTCAGTAGTTATACCAGGGCTAATGATACTTTGTAGTCAAGTTATAGGATCTCCAATTATAGTTTTTATATCTGTTATTAGTGTAGCATTTCATGCTATACTTCCATTTCATTCCATATCATTAATGATAGGAGCTTCAAATAATTATTATCCAGCAAAATATGTTACAAAGCTAGGCTTACCAGTAACATTGTTTGTGTATCTTATTGTTATTGGAGTATATATTCCTTATTGGAGTATAGTTGGGTTATTATAAAAAATACCACTCTACTTTTATGGTAGGTGGTATTTTTCGCTATTTACTCTTATTGTTTCTAAATTCTGTTATATATTTCTTATGTTTTGCAATAATTTCAAGAATTTTTAATTTTGAAAATTTATTTTTTCTAGTTTGATATATTAAAGATATAAAATCTGAAAATTGAGAGAAAATACTTATTTTATTTTCTTTGTTTAATATATTTTGTTTAATTTCTTTTAATTTAATAGAAAATTCTTCATCAGTATCATATACTTCTAATTTGGCAAGCATTTTTGAAAGTAAAGGATGAACATTATTTTCCTCAAGTATACCTTTTTCAATCTCAAAAGCTAAATCTTTCTTTAAATCATCTAAACTTAAATAAACAGAATATATTGGTGCAACAGAACAATTAAGCTCTTTTGCAATATTTTTAGCAGTTATTGCATCAGAACCTTCTTTTTTAAAGAGTTTTATAGCAGCTTCTAGTATCATTTCCTTGGTGTAAGCACATTTTCTGGCCATAGTACTCCTCCTTTAGAAAATCCTGTTTATATTCTACAATACTTTTTAGCTTTTAGCAATATTTAATTATTAAAATTTTTGTCTATAAAATCTTTGATTAACAAAAAATCACTTTCATCAGGGTGAGAATCAGCTTCTATAATAATTTCCTTCATATTAGGGACAAATTTATGAATAATATTTAAAGGAAATTTAGTAAATTTTTCTTGTAAATCTTCTGAAACACTCCCTCTTGCTAATACACCATCAACAAAATTATTCTTTTTAGAACAAAGTTTTGTAAGATTATTAAAACATTTTTTAGCATGTTCAGATTTTAAAGAAGCTGCTAAAGTTCCTATAAAAAATATATTTTTATTAGATAGAGTATTTATAAATTTTCTCGCTTCTGCATTGGCATTAGATTTATCTATCCAAGTTCCTACAATAATATTATCAAAGTCATCTAGGTTTACACTATCTTTTTCCTTAACAGGAATAATAACCTTTTCTCCATTTATATATTCAAATGCTTTTTCACATACCATTTTCGTATTACCAGTTTCTGACGAATAAATTATTAAAGTTTTCATTTTTTACCTCTTTCTTTTTTAAATTTTAAATATGTTGTTACATATAGAAAGTGTAGACTCTCTATGTGATACCAAAATTACAGTTTTATCCTTAGCTTCATCAGCTAATGATTTTAAAATTATAGCTTCATTTAATATATCCAAATTAGAAGTTGGTTCATCTAATAAGAAAAATTCTCTATTAGCTAGAAAAGCTCTTGCAAGTCCAATTCTTTGTCTTTCTCCACCAGAGAAATTTTTTCCACCTTCTTCAACTATACTATCTAATTTATCTGGTAAAGACATAACATAGTCATAAAATGAAGCTTTTTTTAATGCAGTATAGATTTCTTCATCAGTGGCATCAGCTTTTGCAACCAATAAATTATCTCTTATATTTCCAATAAATAGGCTAGTAGATTGTGTCATATAGTTAAATTTTTGATATAGATTTTTTAAAGGAGTAGCCTTTACATCCTTTCTATCTAAAACAATTTTACCTGAATCTACATCCCAAAATCTCATAATTAATTTTAAAAGAGTAGATTTTCCACAACCACTTGGACCCATAATTCCAGTTAATTGTCCTTTTTTTATTTTTAAAGAAAAATCTTTTAAAATTTTATTATCAGTATTTTCATAAGAATATGAAATATTATCTATAAGAATATCATTACTTTCTGTAATATCATTATTTACAATAGAGATATTGTCGCTCACTGCTGGCTTTTCATCTATTAGATTTAAAACTCTTTCTCCTGATGCAAAAGTTTGAGCAAGTATATTTCCAAGAGCAGCTAGATTAATATAAGGGGCAAAACTTCCAACTTGTAAAACTCCTGCTAAGATAGTAGCTTCAACACTTACTAAGCCTTTTGAAATTAAGAAAAAGCTTAAAAGTAATTGAGAAATAGAAAGTATTATTATAGCAGAATCAACCATCATTTGTACTTCTGATGCCTTATTTCTTAAATCTTTTTGATTTTCTCCTAAAGATGAAGTTATTTCATCAATTTTCTTTAATACTTTTTTACCTTGTGAATATTGAATGATTTCTCTTATCCCTTTTAATTTATCTAAAAATTCATCATTTAATTTTCCTAGTTTACTTCTAACTTCTACACCAGATTTTGCTGACCTTTTATGTGCTATATAAGGAACAACTATACCTACAATAAATTGTGCAAACAACATATATAGAGCATAGATATAATTTAATTGAAAGAAATACAAGAATAAGAAAATACTTGTAAAAAATGCAATTAAAACAGGTGAAATAGTATGAGCATAGAAAACTTCTAAAAGCTCAATATCTGATGTTATCATAGAAATTAAATTCCCTTGATGTTTATTTTCCATTTTAGCAGGTGCAAGTTTTCTCATAATTTTAAATAATTTAACTCTTATTTCTGCCAAAATATGAAAAGCTATATAATGGTTTGCAAATTGCTCTAAGTAATGTAAAATAGCTCTAAAAAATCCACAGAATATCATTGCATAAAAATATGTTTGAGTTGAATATCCACCACCAAAAACATATTTAAGAGTATCTTTTGTGGCAGGGATAACACTTAAAAAGGCATAAGCTCCAAAAAGTGTTATACAAAAAGAAAATATAAATCCAATTACACCTGTTGACACAGCAATAGTCATAAATTTCCAAAGAGAGTCTAAAAGTTTTAATAAGTTAGATACTATATTAAAAGTTGACCGATTTTTCATACTTTTCACCTCTCTTTGTTAGATAAGTTTCCAATTCTTCTTGATGTTTATACATATTGTAATAAAGCTCTTTTTTAGCATATAATTCATTATGTTTTCCACTTTCAATAACTTTTCCCTTATCCATAACATAGATACAATCAGCATTTTTAATAGCTGGTAGTCTATGACTAATATAGATAACAGTTTTTTCTTTAGATAAAGAATAAATAATATTTAAAATAATTTCTTCAGATTCAATATCTATATTTGAAGTTGCTTCATCAAATATGTAAACAGAGGCATCATACAATAATGCTCTTGCAAGTGCCACCCTTTGTGCTTGTCCACCAGATAGATTTTTTCCTTGACTTTCTAAACTTGTATCAAGTCCTTTATTTTTTGAGAAAATATCCCATAGTTTAACTTTTTTAAGAACTTCTATCATAGTTTCATCACTTAAATTTTCATTAGCCATAGTTAAGTTTTCTCTAACTGTTCCAGAAAATATATGTGAATCATGAGTAATTTTTAAAATATTTTTAATCTTATCTTCTATCTTTATATTTTGTATATCAATATCATCAACAAAAATTTCATTTTCTTTAGATTTTAATTCTCCAGATAAAACAGAAACTAATGTAGATTTTCCACAACCAGAATGTCCTACAACAGCAATTAGATTTCCCTTTTTAAAAGTCATATCTATATCTTTTAAAGATTGAGTACCATCTGGATATGAGAAATTTAACTTAGAAACTTTAATTTCATTTTCATTTTTAAATTCTTTATTTCCATTATTATTTCTTTCAGGTGAGTCGACAAAAGAGATAATATTCTCTGCTGCTGAAACACCAGTCATAGCAACATGGAAAAGTGAAGTCAATGTTCTCATTGGAATAAAAAATTCAGGTGCTAACATAAAGATAAATAACATTGGAAACAAGTCTAAACTTCCATCTAAGAAGAATTTAATAGAAGTTATTATTGCAAGTATAGTACCAGCATAGATAATCCAGTTAATGACTGCAATAGAAAGAAGTTGCATTTTTAATACTCTCATAGTTTCAACTCTGAATTCTTCTGACATCTTGGCTATTTCTTCTTCTCTTTTTTCATCTGTTCCATATATTTTAAGAGTTGTTAGACCTTGTAAACTATCTAAAAATAAAGTTCCTACATTCATATATTTTGCAAAATATTTTTTTTGAATTTTTTTAACCTTGTTCAAGATAATATACAGTGATAAAGGAATAGCTAAAGAAAATCCAAGTAAAATAAAGGCAATTTTTAAATTAAAATATGCTATTGAGAAAAATAAAATAAAACTTGAAACAATACAATAGAAAAACTGAGTTAAGAAGCCTCCAAAATAAACTTCAAGTTGTTCTATATTGTCAACTGATAAATGTATTAGCTCCTGTGTTTTAAAAAGTTGTGAGTAAGCTAAACCAAGTTTTAAAGTTTTTTCAAATATAAGTTTTCTTAGATTTCTTTTTACATCAACAACTAAATTTCCTAACATATGTGCAACTTTAATTGTTGAGAATTGCCTTACAAAAACTATAATCAATATTGAAATAATTATATAACTGTAAGAAAATGAAAAATCTCTATTGATTAAACTTACTAATAAAAAAGCAAAGATTGAATAAAAAAATATATTGGCAATAAGCTTTATACAGGATAAAAAAGTTGTTATTGATATATATTTTTTTATGTTTCCTGAAAAATTATATAACTTCTTATCAATCATAATAGATTAATCCTTTCTAAAAAAATATTTTATACTAATATTGTTAACTTAATTTAAAAAGGATTATTTTATTTGTCAATAAAAATTTTTTAAAATAAAATTATTTATTCTGTTTTAAAGAAATTCCTAAGAGTTCAGATAAAAAATAATTAAAATATAGGTAAAATAGATAATTCAAAGTATATGATGGGAAGTTTTTATTTGACAATAAATGAAAAATAATATATAATAACAATCACTGTTTAATACAACTTAACAAAATTTAATGTATATAAAAGGAGGAGTATGAAAAAAATAGTAACATATATTTTTCTAGTTTTAAGTGTCTTATCTTTTTCAGATTCTTTCAATGAGAATGAAGATGAAAGAACAATTTTAAAGCAAGAACAAAGATCTGAACAAGAAAGATTACAAAAAGAATTTCAAAAAAGAGAAGAAAATTTTAATCAATTAAAATTAGAAAAAACAGAAAAGCAAGATTCTTCTGCAAATGAAATTAAATTTCATATATCTCAAATAAATTTAGAAGATGAAGAAAATCTATTGAATGAAATAGAAAAAGAAAATATATTAGGAAAGTACATAGATAAAGATTTAGGAAGTACAGATATTACAAATTTAGTTACAGATTTAACAAATAGATTAATAGCAAAAGGATACATTACTTCAGTTGTAACCATTTCTGAAGATAATGATTTAAGTACAAAAACTTTAAATTTAAAGGTAGTTCCAGGAAGAATAGAAAAAATAACAGTTAATGAGGATAAAGGCTTTGATAATTTAAAGAAGTCTTTTTTAGTTTCCACTAAAAAGGGTAAAGTATTAAATATTAGAGATTTAGATACAACAACAGAAAACTTTAATTATCTTGAAGCAAATAATATGACTATGGAAATAGTACCAAGCGAAATACCAAATTATTCAATAGTAAAGATAAAAAATGAAATAAAGGATAAATTTACAGTATCAGCACTTACAAATAATTATGGAGAAGATAAACAAAATGCTATTTGGAGAGGTGGAGTATCAATTAATATAGATAGCCCATTAGGAATAGGCGATAGAGTATACTTTTCATATATGACAGTCCATAAAAAGAAGCCAGATAGAAGTTGGAAAAGAGCAACAGAAAATTTAAAACCAGGGGAGATAGCTCCAATAGGTCCAAAGGGTTATGACCCAAGAAAAGACACTTTACCATATAAAAGAAATTTAGACCTATATAATTTTAGATATATAATGAAATTTAATTCATATACTTTATCACTAGGTTCAAGTAGAACAGAAAATATAAGTAGTTTCTATACACCAAATACAGTTTATGATTTACAAACAATAAGTAGTACTTTTTCAATGAACTTAGATAAAATTTTATGGAGAAATCAGAAAAATAAAATAAGTTTAGGAATAGGATTAAAAAGAAAACATAATGAAAGCTATATAGAAGATACTAAATTATCAGATAGGATTTTAACAATAGGGGATATTTCATTAAATGGAACAACTGTATTTTATGGAGGATTGTTAAGTGGTTCTTTAGATTATGAAAGAGGAATAAGAGCATTAGGAGCATCTTCCACTCCTAAATCTCAGTTTATGAAATATACAATGAATGTAGATTACTATAGACCTATCACTAAAAGATTAGCATATAGGTTGGATACAACAGCTATTTATTCAAATGATGTTCTTTATGGATCAGAAAAACAATCAATAGGTGGAGTAGGAAGTGTTGGAGGATACCATAGAAGAGGAAATATACAAGGCGATAAAGCAATAGAAGTACAAAATGAATTATCATATAGAATATTAGACTCAGAAAAATTTGGAAGGATAAGTCCTTATTTAAGTTATTCTTATGGAAGAGTGAAGAATAATAAGAATAATTCGAAATATGGAAAAGGATATATTACAGGTACATTATTAGGTTTAAGATACAATATGAAATATTTAGATTTAGATATAGCCTATGCGAAACCATTGACTCATTCAGGATATATAAAACCGAAAAATAGAGAAATATATTTTAGCGCAACATTAAAAGTCAAATTTTAGATGGGAGGAAAAAAATGAGAAATAAGTTTTTTAGAAAATTCATAACAATAATATTTTTACTAATATATAATATTGAAATATTTGCAGCTAATTTAGTAGTAGACCCTAACTCAAATCACAATACTAAATTAGATGTAGCTCCAAATGGAGTACCTGTTGTAAATATTTCTACTCCTAATGATAAAGGAATAAGTATAAATGAATTTAGTGAATATAATATTGATGAAAGAGGACAAGTTTTAAATAATGCAGATAATTATGGAAGAAGCCATCTAGCAGGTATAATAAGCGCTAACCCCAACTTAGCATCTAATCAAGCAGCTAATTTAATAATTCTACAAGTGAATGGTTCTAACCGTTCTCAAATAGAAGGATATTTAGAGGCATTAAGTAGGCAAAAAGTTGATGTTATTCTAAGTAATGAAAATGGTCTCTATATCAATAATGGAGGAACTATCAATATTAAAAACTTTACAGCAACAACAGGTAGAGTTAATTTAAAAGATGGAGACTTTGTAGGAATAGATGTTGAAAAAGGTAATATAGTTATAGGTCCTAAAGGAATGGATGGAAGCAATGCCAATTATGTTGAGTTGATAGCAAAGACCTTAGAGTTAAGAGGAAATATAGTAACTAATGATTTAAAAGTAGTTGCAGGTTCTAACAAAGAAGTTCCAGAAGGTACAGTTGCAATAGATGGAAGAGAACTTGGAGGAATGTATGCTGGTGTAATAAAGATAATAAGTACAGATAAAGGAGCAGGAGTAAATTCTGATGCTTTTATTGTGTCTAAAAATAGTAAATTAGAAATAACTGCTGATGGAAAAATAAAAGTAAATAAGGTTCAAGGAAAAGGAATTGATATTAAAGGAAAAGAATATGAACAAAAAGATTTAGCATATTCTGATGAAGGAATATCAATAAATGCAGATAAGATTAAATTATCTGGAACAGGAACACAAGCAAATAAACAAATAAATTTAAATGGAACAGTTGAAAATAATGCAACAATATATACAAAAGAAGGAATAAAAACAAAAGGTTTAACTAATACTGGAGTAGTACAAGCGATTAAAAAGGTTGAAGTTGAAGGAAATCTAACTAATAAGGGAGAAATACTAACAAATGGAAGCCTTACAGCTAAAGATACCATATCAACTAAAAAATTAATTGCTAAAGATGGAATTTCAGTAGGTAAATTAGAAAATTCTGGAATGGTAGCAACAGATAAAAAAATTAGTATAAAAGGTAATGTAACTAATAGTGGAGAAATACAAGCTATTGATAATATTACAGTATTAGGAAATGTAACTAATAGTGGAGAGATATTAACAAATAACTCTTTTTCTGCTAAAGATACAGTTACAACTAAAAAGCTAATAGCTAAGGAAGAAATTACTACTGATAAACTTGAAAATAAAGGAACAGTAGCAACAAATAAAGATTTAAATATAAATAAAGATTTAATAAATTCAGGGAGTATTCAGGCAATAGGTAAAATATTAGTTACTGAAAATACAAATAATAAAGGTGAAATTCTAACAAATAGTTCTTTTAGCTCTAAAGATACTTTTTCAACAAAGAAATTAATAGCAAAAGACGGAATCTCAGTAAGTAAATTAGAAAATTCTGGAATAGTAGCAACAGATAAAAAACTAGATATAAAAGATAATTTAATTAATAAGGGAGCTATTCAAGCTATTGGAAAAATTTCAGTAACAAACAATGTAGATAATAGTGGAGAAATATTGACTAATAGCTCTTTTTCTGCTAAAGATGTAAAAATAACTAATAAGTTAATGGCAAAAGATGATATTACAATTTCTAAGCTAGAAAATTCTGGAACAGTAATATCAAATAAGAAATTAAATATAGATGGAAGCCTAACTAATAGTGGAGAAATTCAAACATTAGATGATATTACAATAAAAGATAATGTTGTAAATATAGGGGATATTCTAACTAATGGAGCTTTAACTTCAAAAGATGTTAAAAATGACAAAGTAATAAGTGTAAACAAAGATATAAATATAGGTAAGTTAGATAATAAAGGGAAGATTTCAACAGCTAAAAATTTAAATATAGATGGGAAATTAACAAATTTAGGAGATATTCAAGCTGTTGAAAATATTTCAGTAACAAATAATGTATTAAATAAAGGGACTATTCTAACTAATGGTTCTTTTACTTCAAAAGATATTAAAAATGAAAAAAATCTAAGCGCAAATAAGGATATTACAGTATCTAAACTTGAAAATACAGGAAATATTGTAAGTAATAATAAAATAACTATCAATGGAGTTTTAACTAATACTGGTGAACTTAAAGCATTGGATAGTATAACAGTTAGTGGAGATACTACAAATAAAGGTAGCATTCTAACTAATAAAAATTTTACTACTAAGGATTTGATTA
>ERZ773073.479-NODE-479-length-20706-cov-33.277323_pt1 | contig 20706 bp, 15 predicted proteins | sample MGYA00580616_ERZ773073 | MGnify/ENA primary metagenome ERZ773073 (study PRJEB29015, sample SAMEA2737960) | human oral metagenome | biome: human oral; feature: human-associated habitat; material: dental | place: China | collected 2131 ...
TATTTAAATATTCTGCAAGTTTTTTATTGGAATATTCCTTCTTTTTTTTCAAAGTATATATTCCCTTTAAATAGTCTTCTATACTTCTGCTCATCTCAACTCCTTTCAGTTTTAGCTAAACCTAATTTTAAAATTAGGAAGACCTAATAACAATAATATATTAACATTATATACTTTGGTTGTCAAGATATTTTTTGATATTTAAATTTTTTTTATAACTCAATCTATACTAAATACATTGCTCTAACAGGAAACAGTATTAATTAGGAATAATAATATAAAATAAAAAAGCACATCTAAATAATATCAGAATTTTTGTCTGGATATTATAAAATGTACTTTAAAATCGAAAGTCAAAAGATATGATGATATAGCTAATCCATTTTTTAATTGGAATAAGCAACGAACTAGCTATAGTGTAATACAACTAAATCAATTTTATACTAAATCCCATTAAAAAACTAAAAATAAGTATTTATTTAAATGGGATTAGTACTAAATCACTAATTTCTCTCCATTTACATTGTATAACATTTTTTTAAATAACTGTGTAACATTAGTTACAAAAAAACTCCCGTTCAAAAATTTTTTTAAAACGGGAATCTTTACTTAATTATTTATCTTCTGTTTTGTCATTTTTTGGAATAAATTTCCACAATGTCGGAAGTAAAAGTGTTACAGTAGTTGATTTTAATGCATCTCCAGGAAGGAAAGGCAAAACACCAATCATAAATGCATTTTTACCAGGCATAAATAATGATAATACTAATGCACCTAATGTCAAAATAATAGCACTTGACAACAGTAGTGAAAGAATTGTCTTTACATAAGATTTTGTAACACCTCTATCTGCTAAATATCCTAAAATTATTGTAGCTACAATATATCCTAAAATATATCCACCAGTTGGTGAGAACAATGAACCAGCTTTACCTCCAGCAAAAATTGGAGCACCTAAGCTACCTGCCACAACATAGGAAAGGATTGTTGCAGTTCCTAATTTTCTGCCGTATAGTAATGCCATTAATGTGACTCCAAATGTCCCAAGTGTAATTGGTACTGGAGTATAAGGTAATGGAATCATAATTTGAGCCATTAAACTCAGAAATGCTACTCCACCTAATACTAAAAGAACATTTTTTAAAATTTCTTTTTCTTTTGATTCAATTTTTACAATATTACTAATTAAAGTATTTTGCTTCATAAGAAAACCTCCATAAATTTTATTTTTGTTAAATATTCCATAAATTGAATATACAAATGATTCATGAAATAATTTCCAAATTTTTCATTGTATTATAACACTTGTTATATAAAAAGTCAATTGTATTTTAAGATAAAGACGGAGTAAAATACTTAGGGGACAGGCGATAAAAACTGCTTTTGTCCCTTTTTTTAAGATATTCCGTTTGTAAGATTTTTTTCTGTATGATCTTCATCAGTTTACACATACACAGGTAAACTTGTTTTTTTATATTCGCTTTGGCATTGTAGTGAATTTCTCTTTTTTGTTAAGTACAAATTATTTGACTCTAAACATTTTATTCTATCTTGAAAAATAATATAATTGCTATTTGTTAGTTAAAATGATATAATTTGGACTAACTAATAATCTTAACAATATGTAAATCTATGAGGAGGAAAATAAAAAATGAAATTTTTAGACTTTTTGAAAAAATTTTTGATATTTTCATTAAAAGAAATATATTCATTCTTTTTAAAGATGTCGCTATTTATATTTGTAATTTTTATTATTGGAATTTCTGCAATTGCAATTTTTAGTTCCAAAGATAAAAATGAAAAAATGAAAAAAAGCTATGAATATATACTTTTTAATGTTTCTGACGTTACAGAAGATAAAATTGTCGGTTCAAATTTTTTATCAGATGAAAAATTATCATACATGGATATTTTAAATAGTTTGGATGATATTAAAAATAATAATCAAGTAAAAGGTGTTGTTATTGCTTTAGACACTATAAACTTATCATCTGCTAAAATTGAGGAACTAATTAAAAAATTTGAAGAATTAAAAGCAAATAATAAAAAAGTATATGCTTTTGGTGCTTATGTCACAAATGCCAATTATAAACTGGCTTCCGTAGCAGATGAAGTTGTTATGGTACCGTCCGCTTCAGCAAGCCTAGATTTGACAGGATATCATTATTCAGATCTTTATTATAAGGGGCTATTTGATAAGATTGGAGTAAATATGGAAGTTGTCCGTATTGGAAACTATAAGTCTTATGGGGAAGAATATATTGGAAATGATATGACGCCGGAATTACGTTCTGAATTGACAAGAATTTTGGAAAACAGATACAACAAATTTATTACTGATGTTGCTAAAAACCGTAAAGTTGATAAAAATGCTTTGAATAACGATATTGTAAATGGAAATATTACTAATTTAACACCATTTTCAGCACGTGATAAAGGTTTAGTTGATAAATTGGAACAATTTTCTACTTTTACAGAACGATTGAATATTCGTGAAGATAATATTGCAGATATTACAGATTACTATCAAAAAAGAGTACAATATGAAAAAACTGGAAATTCAAGAAATGGAACTATCGCTGTAATTTATGCTGAAGGTTCGATTTTATATGATGCAAACGGCGTTACAGAAGGAACTATTACACCTGACAATATTCTTCAAAAAATTGAAAAAGCTACACAAACTAAAAATTTAAAAGGGATTGTACTTCGTGTAAATTCAGGTGGAGGTTCGGCACTTGCTTCTGAAGTGATTTATCAGGAACTGTCAAAACTGAAGATTCCAGTTTATGTTTCAATGGCGGATACTGCTGCTTCTGGAGGTTATTATATCTCAACGGCAGGAAAAAAAGTCTTTGCAAACAGTGCTACGATTACTGGCTCAATCGGTGTAGTTTCAATGCTGCCTAAATTGTACAATGCCCAAGATAAATATGGGGTTCGTTCAAATTCAATATCAAAAGGAAGATATTCCGATATTAATGATAGTTTTGCTCCATTATCAGAGGAATCACGTGCTAAAATCAGTCAATCAATGGAAGAAACATACAAAGAATTTAAATCACGAGTTTCCAAAAATCGTAAAATTGATGAAAATACTCTTGAAAACTATGCACAAGGGAAAATTTGGCTTGGAGATGAAGCTAAGGATATAAAACTGGTTGATGGGATTGCGAGCCTTGATGAAGTTATAAAAATTATGGCAAAAGATTTGAACTTACGTAAGAATTATGCTGTGGAAAATATTTACCTGGAAGAAGATTTTTCTCAAAAATTAAAATCCCTTTCAAATATGATTACAGCAAAATTCAATTTATCTGCACAACTGGAAAAAAGTATTCCACAAGCTAAAAAAGCATTTAATGAATACGATTTTGCAATGCAAAATCAAAATAAACCATTGTATTATTTAACATACAAATTAAATTTATACTAAAAATAAATTTTTAAACGGAGAAAATAAAAATTATTTATTAAAACTCCGTTTTTTATTTGATTTATAAAAATTAAAGGAAGTAAAATTAATGAAAATTCAAAATAAAACTGATATTTATACAATAAATTATGATAAGATTGTAGATTTTAAAGAGCGGGTAACAAGATTTACTATTAAATTTAACTTTAAAAAAAATTTAAATTCTAAAGGAAATCCGAAAGAAGATTTTGCACATTTACACGATACGGGACGATTAACAGAATTACTTATTGATGGAGCTGAACTACTGATAAAAGAAGCAGACAGAAAAAATCTGAAACGTAAGACAAAATGGGATGTTATTGCGGTAAAAGTTCATGGAGAAATTATTCTTATAAATACAGCTTTTCATCGTTATATTACAGAATCAATATTTCATAATGAAAAAATTTCTCCTTTTGAAAAACCTTTATATATAAAGCCAGAAATTAAATATAACAACAGCAAATTGGACTTTTATCTGGAAACTGAAAAAGATAAAATTTACATTGAAGTAAAAGGCTGTACTTTAGTAAATGGCAATACTGCCCAATTTCCAGGCTCTCCTTCCACAAGGGCAATAAAACATTTAAAAGAATTGATAGAACTTAAAAAAGAAGGTTTTAGAACAGCTGTGATAATTTTAATATTCAGGAAATCAGAAATCTTTGCTCCTGAACACACTATAGATAAGAAATTTTCAGAAACTTTTTATGAAGCATTGGAAAATGGAGTGGAAATTTATCCTATTCTATTAAAGTATGGAGAAGATGGAAATGTATATTTTGAAAAAAATGTAGAAATAGCTGAAAAATCATTTTAATATTAATTTTGAAAAAGTTTACCATATCAATAATTTTAAGCTGTTTTGTGTTCAAATTCTAAAATATAATTTAAAATAAAAAAAAACTGCACCTTCTGTTTTGTGTCTAAGATTTTAGGTGTAGTTCATTTATTTTTGGTACAGTCTTTTTTGAGCAATATGATGTAAAGATTCTATATTTAAATATTTTTATTCTATTATTTCTTTCTTCTTCTTTGAGATTCCTCTTTTTTTATTGGATGTTGTTTTATAAAGTTTTTAATTCTTTTATCGTCTTTACCTGGTGATTTCTTTTTAGGCGGTAATTTCTTTTTAGGTTGACTAATATTAGTTTTTGGTTTTCGTATATTTGTAGGCGGAACAGCAAATGACACTATTGATATTCCTGTAATTCCTAAAACTGCGATTATTTTCTTTAAAGTATTTTTCATATAAATCACTCCATTCAAATTTTTATTTCTTTTCTAGAACACTAATATAGTATCATTTAATTTTGTCAAAATTATGTAAAATTTATGTCTTTTTTGTGAAGTTTAAAAATTTATTTTTTTAAATATAAAAATAAGATTAAAAAATAATTGACAAAAGTTCAAAAATATAGTATTATTTAAATATAGTTAAAATAAAATTAATAAAAAGGAAGGGAAATGGATTATTATAGAATACTAGAAATAAAAGAAGATGCCGATTTTTCAGAAATAAAGAAAAAATATAGAAAATTAGCGATAAAATATCATCCTGACAAAAATCCTGGAGATGATGAAGCTGTAAAAAAGTTTCGAGAAATAACAGAGGCTTATGAAATTCTTGGAGATGAGAAAAAGAGGAAGGAGTATGACAACAAGAGAAAATTTAAAAATGGACAGGAAAATAATAAAAATAAAAATTTAAAAAATAAAAATAATTTTTCTGATAATAATTTCTCGTTTGGAAAAGAATTTTTTAAAAGTGCGAGTGAAATGAAAGAAATGTTTGAAAATAGTTTTAATTTGAATAAGATGGGGAAGAAAAAGGTGGAGATGGAAAAGGAGAATATTAAAGGGCGGTTTGAAAATTTTTTTGATATGCAGAATAAAAAATAAAATTATATTTTTGAAAAGGCAAGTTTTATTTAATTTGTATAATTTGCAATTTATATGGAAAGGAAAGTAATTATGTTTTGGATTTTTAGGAGAATTTTTGGAAATTTTAGGAATATTTTTAGAAAACCGCTTGGTCGTGGGAGCATTTATAGGCTTGAAAGATTAAGAAGTGTTACAGGAATTAAAAAAAATAAAAATTTTAATATTGAAAAAAATAGTATTAGTGTGGATAAGGGAATTAAAAAATATGAAAAACGGAAATTAAATGCTAGAAATCAGAAAAGTTACAAGTTTTTGAGCCTAAAAAATATTTTAATAATGTTAATTTTGATTATTACGTTTGTTTTTGTACATTTTTCTGGATATTCTACAAAAAGCCTTTATTTTTCAATATTTGTTTATATCGGAGTTACGCTTTATTTGCTTATTGTGGAAAGATTTTTTGAAAAAGCTGAAGTGCAGGAAGAAATTAGAAATATAAAGAACGAGCGGGAGAGAGAGCATAGTGTGTTTTTAGAAAGAGTCAAGGAAATAGAGAATTTGGAGAAAAAGCAGATTGAGCATATATTTTTGAAAGATTCAGAAGATTATGATATGAAAATCTGGAAAGTTGGAAGAGCGACTTCACTTCTGATTGGAAAAGAAACGCCTAGAAATCGGGTGGATATAGATGTGAGTGAAGGAATTTATTCTAACTTGGTTAGCAGAGCTCACGGGATTTTAAATCGAGTGAATGGAATTTGGTATTACGAAGATTTAGGTTCTCAGAATGGAAGTGGAATTGAGAGAAATTTAGACAAGCGAAAAATGAAATTAAAGAAAAATATACCAGTAAAAGTAGAATCTGGAGATATAATTTATTTGGCGACTACAAAAATATTGTTAAAGTAATTTAAAAATGAATAAATAGGAGGAAAAATTTAAAATGAAGTTGGATAGATGTAAAAATGGACATATGTATGATGTTTCAAGATATAGCTTGTGTCCGTACTGCAAATCTGAAGGATTGGAAACAGAAGTTCTGGAAGATAAAATTAATTTAGTGGAAGAAATGGAAGATGAGGACAGAACGACTGCATATTGGTCAAAAGATAGCGTGGTTGACCCTGTTGTGGGATGGATTACGTGTATTGAAGGGCATGACAAGGGGAAGGACTACAGGATTGTGAGCGAAAGGAATTTTATTGGACGTGGTGAGAATATGAATATTCAAATTTTAGGAGACAGCATGATTTCAAGAAAAAATCATTGTTCAATAAGCTATAATCCTAAACAGCGAAAATTTATGCTAACTCCAGGAGATGCTAATGGACTTATATATTTGAACGGAGAAGCTGTTTATAATACAGTTGAGTTGCGGGCTTATTCAGTTATGGAAATGGGAGAAAGTAAATTTGTGTTTGTGAATTTGTGTGGAGATTATTTTGACTGGGAAAAGGAGAAATCGAGAGAAGACGATTCTGAAAAATTCAGAAATAAAAATTTTAGGAAAAAAAGTAGTAAAAAGGGAAATTTAGAAGTAAAAATTGAAGATTATGAAGAAATGTTTCAAAACTAAGTTGGAAAAATCTAAATATACTCGAACCTATTTAAAATTGAACTATTAAAAATTATATAAACTCAGGGTTTGAGTAAAATAGTCATAGCCTTTGAGTTCGGTTTTAAAGTAATTTTACTATAAATTTAGAATTTTGATAAAAAGCTATAATTTTAGAAAAAAATGATTTTACTTAAAAAATTAAAAATAAATATAAGGGGAGAAATTGGGGAATGAGGAAAGATGAAGCAAAATTTATTACAGAATTTTTGAGTGAAGCTGGAACAAAGGCTGAAAATAGTGATTTTTTTGGATATGTTTTGCTTGATAATTATGCAATCTGGGTCGTGGCGGATGGATTTGATGAAGAAAATGGGGCAAAGATAGCTGCAAAAATAGCAGTAGAATCTGTAATCGAATATTTTATGCTGCGTCCACGATTTAACTATGAAGTAATAAAGGAAATGATGGATTATGCAAATCTGAAAGTAAAGGAAAAACAGGAAGAAACTCAAAAATATTCTCTTATGCACACTTCCCTATTAATTATTATCAGCAATTACAATTCAATTTTATATGGAAATATAGGAAACACAAGATTTTATCACATTAGAGGAGGCTATATCGTTTCTCAGAGCAGTGATGATACGATTGCACAGCTTCTGGTAGAAGAAAAAGCATTAAATACATCCGATATGCGATTTCATAGGCAAAGAAACGATTTGCTGCAGGCAATTGGAGATTTTGGAAAAATTAAGCCAAATATTATAAAAGAGCCGATTGAACTGCTTGAAAAAGATATTTTTTGTATGACAACAGTTGGTTTTTGGGAAAATATTGACGATTATGATATGGAAAATGATTTATCTCGATTTGAAGATAAGAAGCAATGGCTAAATTCGTTGGAAAAACGGATACTTGCATCTTTAAGGGAGAATATTGAAAATTATACAATTGCAGGAGTGGAAATTCAGGCTGTTGCAAGTAAGGAGCCAATGGAAAAAGATAAAGCTAAAATTATAAAAAAGATAGCTTTGGGAGTATTAATTGCAGTTGTAATTATTTTATTTATTGTGATTTGGAATGTAAAAAGGAGAAATAATATTTTACAGGCGGCAATACAGTATGAAAAGTTAGCAGATGAGGAAGTGATAAGGAAAAATTTTAATAATTCGATTGATAATTTGAAATTGGAAATTGGAGAATATGAAAAGTTAAAGCCGAAAAGCAGAGGAGTGATAGGATTTCTTACAAATGCTGAAAATAAGAGAATGGAAGCGGATAAAAAAATTAAGGAAATAAGCAAAAAAATTGACGAAACTGAAAAATTGAAAAGGGCGTTTTCAGATATTAATGAAGGAAATGAAATGTTTAACAGCGGAAATTATGATGAAGCAAACGTAAAATATCAACAGGCTAAGTATAATTTGAATGAGAACAGCTATAAAAGAGATGAATTGAATACAGAAGAAATCTTAACGACATTGGATTCGCGGATAAATTCGACTGTTAAATTAAAGGAAGCAAAAAGTTTGGAAACCGCTGGAGATAATGCAGTTACTCAAGGAAGCTATAATTTGGCAAAAGTAAGCTATAAAAATGCGTCTGACATGTATTTGGAAAATGGGCGTGCTGATTATGTTTCACAAGTTGAGAAAAAGCTGGAAAATATAGCAGAGAAAGAAAAAACTGCATATAATGGAGCAATGCTCGCAGAAAATAAGGGTGATTCCTTGGCACAAAGCAACATAAATTCATCAAGAGAAGCATATTATCAGGCACGACAAATGTATCAGGTATTAGGCGATACTGTGAAAGTCGGGGAAATTGACAACAAAATTCAGGAATTAAATTCGCAGCAAAATGCTGAACTGCAAACTGCAAATAACCTTGTTCAAGAAGGGCTTTCGCAAATAACAGCTAACAATCCTGCTCAAGCAATAAGCATTTTCACACAGGCAAAAAATATTTATCGTAAAATGAAAGATGAAAATAATGCAAAAGCTGTGGAAAAATTCATAAATCAGGCACAGGAATTTATAAAGTTTGAAAGCCAGAATGCCGAAAAACTGAAACAGCAGGAAATAGAATATTCAGAACAGTTAAAACAGCAACAAATGCAAGCACAACAGGAATTATCAATAAAAGAAACGGAAATCAAGGCGCAGCAGCAGGAAATGGAAAAGGAACGGGAAAGACGAGAAGAAATATCCAGAAAAATGGAAAATGCGACAAATCTGGAAATGCAAGCTGATACAATGGTTATAAACGGAAATTATGAAGAAAGTATTTCAAAATATGAAAATGCTAAAAAAATACTTGAAGAAATTAATGAAACAGGGAATTTTGGAAATCAGATGGCTAAAATTGAAGATTTGAATAAAAAAATAGGAAAAAGTGAAGGATATTTATTAAAACAGAGGGGGGATGAAAATTTTAAAAATAAAAAATGGAAGGAAGCTGTTGAAGAGTTTAAAGGTGCAAAGGATAATTTGCAAAAGAATGGGGCAAAAAAGGAAGAAATAGAGGAAATTGAAAAGAAATTGAAAAAGGCTGAAAAAAAAGCAAATAGGAAATGGTGGCAATTTTGGAAAATTTTTTAGAAGAAATGGAGGTAAAATGGTAAAAAATATCAAACTGGACACTTATTTTTTTAAGGAATACGAGAAAATAGTTGAAAAAAATACATATTCTGCATATGTTCCGAATGGAAATAAGGGGATTTGGAGTATAGCTAGCTATAATGAAGGTAAAAAAAAGAAGAATAGTAATTTTGAAAAAATAAATTTAGCACAGATTGGAGTGCGGAAAACTATTGAGAAATATTTTGAAAATAATGATTTTTCAATTGAAAATATGGAAAAAATAATGAAAAATTCTAGTAAAAAAGTTATTTTTGAGAAAATGAATTTAGAAAAAAATATTGAAAATTTAGAAAGAATTGAATCTGAAAGTTTATATTCTCAGTTAAATATTATGATTGATAAAGATAATATAATTGTTGGAAATTCAGGAAAAACAGCGTTTATTTTATATCGTGGAAATAAAATTTTTGGAAAAATAAGTGGGGAAGAAATAAAAAATATAAAATTAGAGAAAAATGATTATTTACTGGCTGGGAGTCCTGAGTTTTGGGAGGTTATTGATGAAAATGAACTTACGGAGATTCATATTGATAAGAAAAGTAAGGAGAATATTGAAAAAAATTTAAGTGAAAAAGTAAAAAAATTTGAGAAGAAAATAAATAAAGTTATTCCATTTTTTTCGATTTTTGTCGAAGAGATTGAGAATATTGAAGAAAATAATTTGGAAGATATGGAGAATCGTAAGGATAATAATCATGAAAAAATATTCTCAAAATATTTGTTTTTAGCTATAGTATTTATTTTTATGTTTGTTTCAGTTGGAAAAATATTCAGAAAAATCATTTGAAAAGTTCAAAAAATCCTGTTATTAAAAACAAGATTTCTAATAAAAAATTTATAATAAATGATTTTGTTAAAAGTAATCTGAATATTGTAAAAAAAGTAAAAAATGATGATTTTGAAAAAATAAAAATTAAATTTGGAAATGATTCTTTTGAGAATGAAGAAATAAAAAAGGAAACTAAAATAGAAAAAGAGAAAAAAGAAAAAACTAAATTTAAAAATAATTTTGAAAGAAATATTGAAAATATGATAATTTCTAAAAATGAAAATACAAACAATAAAACAGAGAAACATAAGAATGTCAAAAAATCAAAATATAAGCGAATTAGAAATAAAAATTTATATGTGGAAAATAAAAATTTTAAAAATGAAAAAAATAATAAAATTTCAAAATTGGAAAAAGAAATCGAAAGAAACTGGGAAATTCTTGGAAGAGATAGAAATGGAAATGTTTTAGGATAGAACTTAAATTTTTAGTTTTTTAGGATACATTGGAATATTTTAATGTTTAATCGTAAAAAATTAAACGAGTCCAAAATTTGAGTAAAATTTTCATAACTTTTGGATTTAGTTTTAAAGTGGTATCACTATAATATTATTAAAAATTGCTGTATAAAAAGGAAAAAAATAAAATGAATTTTTTATCAAAAGGAACCAGACTTAAAAAAAAATATAAAATTATAAATTATGTAGCAAAGAGCAAACTTTCAAATATTTATTTGGCGAAAAATGAAAAAAATGAGAAAGTAATTATTAAGGAATGTTTTCCAGAAGAAATTGTTATTCGGAATGGAAGATATGTTTTTACTAATAAATATAAAAAAGACTTTGAAAACTTTAAGAAAAATTTTTTTAAAGAGAAATGTATTTTGGAAAGATTTTTGAAAAAATCTAAAAAGCGAAAAACAGAAAATGAAAGTGGAATTGTAAAAATTGTTGATTTTTTTAGTGAAAATGGCACAAATTATATTGTTACAGAATATTTTTGTGGAATTACTTTGAAAGAATATATTTTGGAAAATAGAATTGGAAAAAAAGGGCTGGAAGTAAATGAGATTTTGAAAATATTTTTTAAAATTGCAGATTTAGTTTGCCAAATTCATAAAAAAAATATTATTCATTGTGATTTAAAGCCTTCAAATATTTTGATTAATGTTAGGGGAAATATAAAGATTATTGATTTTGGGGCTAGTGTGGAAAAAGGCGGAAAAATTGAATTTATAAAGGTTTCGGAAGGATATTCGCCGATTGAAATTTATTCTGAAAAAATAAAGATTGATGAAAGAAGTGATGTTTACTCGCTAATGGCAATTTTGTACTTTATGTTCTGTGGAAAAAAAGTGGATGGAGTAATTGAGAGATTTTATAAGCCAGAATTGGAATTTGAGCGGGAAGTTATTTTGGGATTTGAAAAGATTGAAAAATTTAAGAAAATGGAAGAAGTTATAAAAAAGGGGCTTGAGTATGAAAGGGAAAAAAGATTTGGGAGCGTTAAGGAAATGGTGGAAGAAATAAAAAAATTTGAGCCAAAAGTTTTGAAAAATTGTAAATGAAAGGGAAAAAGTTAAAAATGAAACTGTTTTATGAGGAAGAATTAAGAAAGAAATCCTATTATGAAATGTATCAGATTGCGATTGAGGAAAATTTGGTAAATGTTCATCTGGAAACTCCTACAAGGGAGGAATTAATCGCTCTTTTGATGAAATATAGGGGAGTCAAGGAGAATTACTGCATAGATGAATATAATAAAAATGGACTTGCGAACGTTCAGCATTTATTTGACAGCAAACTTGGGGAAAGAATTCATAATGAGAATAAAATAAAAGTTCCACATAAAATTATTTTGTATAAGGAACTTGACTTGATGAAGGAAGATAATTATAAAATCGAAATTCCTGAAAATGTAAGCAGTGCAAATGTTTTTCTTATAAATGCAAATAATTATCTATGTGGAATTTTCCAGCTGGAAAAGGATTTAAAAAGTAGAAATAAATATTTTTTAATAAGCAGGAAAAAATTTTTTAGAGTTGAAAAATTGAGAAATAATAAATTTTCATTTTTGTTTTTTAAAGAAAGTGATTTAAAATTTATTCATAAATTCTATAATTTAAAGGAAGATGAATTGGAACCGCTTTATCCGTACCAAATGGATTATTACAAAGTTGAAATTGAAAATTTTATTGTAAGAAATCTAGAAATGACAAATACTCCGCTTTGCATTGATTTTGGAACTGTAAATACCGCTGTAGGAGCATACTTAGATAAAAATTACGTGAAAGAGCTGCCGACTAATGATATTTTAAATGGAAATGTTGTGATTGATGCAATAAATTATGTGAAATTTGATGATGGAGAAAGACATTACCGTGAGATTTTTCCAACACTTGTTTATGTGGATGATTGCAGCGATTCTAAAAATATAAAATATTCGTTTGGTTATGATGTTTTGAGAAAATTGGAAAAAAATGACTATATTGTCAATGGTTCGATTTTTTATAGCTTAAAAAGGTGGGTTCATGAACATAATAAACTTGAGAAAATTAATGATGAATTTGGAAATATTTTATATGTAAAAAGGAAGGATATAATAAAAGCGTATTTGAAATATGTTGTAAATCGTGCAGAATATATGTTCAAATGTAAATTTAAAAAGATTCACGCTTCCAGCCCTGTAAAATTGAAGGAACAGTTTTTGACAATGTTTCAGGAAATTTTTACAGTGGAAAATAATTACAGGAGAAAAAATTCTAAAAATAAGGAAAATTTTGAAAAAGAAATTAACGAAAGTAATAAATTCTCCAATGAAAGACATTATGAATATGAAATTATTCGTGAAAATGCAATGGATGAAGCAATCGCAGTGCTTTACAATACGATTGAAATACAGATAAAAAAGGGAAGATATAAGGAAAATGAGGAATATAGCGCATTAATTATTGACTGTGGCGGTGGAACTACAGACTTAGCGGCTTGTAAATATGTAATTAATAGAGACAGGATTTCATACTATCTGGATATAAGGACAAGTTTTGAAAATGGAGATGAAAATTTTGGCGGGAATGATTTGACTTATAGAATTATGCAGTTTTTGAAAATTGTGCTGGGAGCAAAATATTCTAAAAATCAGATTATTTCAATTAATGATTTGATAAAATATGACAATGATATGATTTATAAAGTAATTGATGATGGCGGAGTTGAAAAGATTTTTGAAAAAATGAATTTGGAATATGAAAAATATGAGAACATAATTCCAACAAAGTATTCACATTTTGAAAATAAAATGAGTGAAGAGTATAGAAAAATACGGAATAATTTTTATATGTTATGGGAAGCCGCTGAAAATTTGAAAAAGGAATTTTTTACATCTGATGGAAGACTGCGAACTCGTTTTGATATTCCAAGAAATTATGAAAAACGGAACGATATTCATATAACTCAGTTAAAAAGCTGGAAAATACATACTTACGAAAATGGAATTTTTCATACGATAACAGATTATCCAAAAAATATTTTTACAATAAAAGAAATCGAAAAAATAGTAAAAGCAGATATTTACGGGATGCTCAGAAAGTTTTTGAATACTTATTACAAAGAAGGTCTGCTTTTTGAATATTCATTGATAAAATTGAGCGGTCAGTCAACGAAAATCAGTACATTTCAGGAAGTATTAAAGGAATTTGTGCCAGGAAAAATGATTGAATATAAGGAATTGAGCCACCGTGATGATTATGAGCTGAAACTGAACTGTTTGGACGGAGCTATAAAATACCTTGACTATAAAAGGTTTGGGCATATGGATGTGGAAATTGTGAATGAAGTTCCACTTGTGCCGTATTCGGTGTGGGTGGAAAAATATGACGGGGAAAAAGTCGAGATGATACAGACTTCACGAAAAGCTGATATTTTGATAGGGCAAATTGATAAAAAAATATCTGCGGAAGAATTGAAAATTTATGTTTATAATGCTGAAGGTGAATTGAAAAAGGAAATGATTTATAAAAATGAAGATGACTATGAAGAGATGGACGCAGAAGAAATTTTACCTGAATTTACAAACATAATTTCTCAAAATGATACAGATACAATTCAAAACAATACAGTAAGATTTTTCGTTTATACGGATTTGAATAACTGGGGATTTTTTATCGTTCCAATTCAAAGGAAAGCTGATCAACTTTATCTGGGACGTAAGGAGTATTTCCCTTATGAAGATAATTTAAGTGAAAATTCTTATTTTGATGGAAATCATTAGAGAAGGAGAGTAGATTTTTGAGAAAAAAAGATGAAATAATTTGGATTTTACCTACAATATTAATTTTTATTCTTCTCTTAATGATAAAATTCTGTGTTCCGAAAATTAATAAAAAATATGTAATCGAAAAGATAACACGTGAAAATATTGAGTTATTTGTAGATATGAAGGGAACTGCTGTTGCAAGTAATGTTACTAAAATAGGAATAAATTTAAATCTTTCTGTCGATGATGTTTACTATAAGGCAGGAGATTTTGTGAAAAAGGGCGATATAATAGTAAAATTTAGCGATTATCAGAAAAATAATATCAATGAGAAAAAAATGCTGCTTGCAATTAAAAGTTCACAATTAAGAAATTTAGAAAAACAGAAAAAATTAGGAGCCGACATTAATCAGAAAATTCAGGAATTGCAAGGAGAAATTTCGGCACTAAAACCAGAAATACAGCAAGAATTAAAAAATATTCCATTAATTCAAAGAGTTATAAGAAGCCCATTTGATGCCTATATTGTGAAAATTAATGCTTTAAAGGGAGGAATTACAAATGAAAATGAACCGGTATTGATTTTGGCAAGGAAAGAAAATTTAAAAATAGTTAGTGAAAGTGTAGTGAATGAAAAAGTAAAAAATTTAAATATTGGGAATATTGCAGAAATTGGTATTTCTAAAAGAGAAAATAAAAAAGCTGGTGAAGAAAAGACACTCGAAAAGTTAGTAAAAATTGAAGACGGAAAAAATAAGGAAATTTTAGCAAATAAGAATTTAAAAGAAAGTTCAGATTTATATTCAGAAAAGAAAATTGTTGAAGGAAAACTCTTTAAAATTAGTAAAATTAATAATATGAGTATATTTGAATTTTTTCTAGATTCGTTTAAAGAATTATTTTTGAATGAAAATGTGGATATTCGTGTATTTTATCAAAAGAAGGAAAATATTCTGACAGTTCCTAAACAAGCTGTTGTCTTAAAAAATAAGAAGAGTTATATTTATTTGATTGATAAAAATAATTTGGTTAAAGAAAGGGAAGTTTTGGTTGGAATTGATAATGGGGAAAAAATTGAAGTTTTGGGGGCTGATATTGAGGAAGGAATGGAAATTGTTGGAAATCCTGATGAAAAGATTGGGAATAATGTAATTGTGGAACGGAAAAAAATTCAGGATGAAGAACTGGAGAATAAAAGAAGGTTGGAAAAACTTGAGAAAGAAAATGAAAAATTAGAGAATAGGATGAATGAAAATGAAAGGGAAATTATTAGATTAAAAAGAAAACAATAAAAAATCAGGATAAAAGCTACCCTGATTGTTAAAAAGATTATTTTAATTAGAGCTGTCAGATTTTAAAATTTTTCCGTCTTCATTAACAGAAAGCCCATTTCCTTTAGGAAAGTCAGATTTATTTAATGAGATGATTTTCTTAATAACCGATTTTTCATTGTCTACAAAAGGACCAAAACTTCCATGAGTTTGTCTTACGGGAATAATTTCTCCAGAAATGAAGTTACCTTTGTCATCTATTTTTATTTTAAAAATAGGAGCAAGTCCCATAGAACCAGAAATATTAATTTTCCCATAAGTTGCAAAATTTCCACCGCTATAGGAAATAAATTTGTTTTTATAAAGTTCAATTGCACGTGTAACATGAGGGCCTTGACCAAAAATAATATCAGCTCCATTATCTATCGCAAAGTGAGTAAATTCGTAGACATTTCCACGATTTTCACCATGAAAAATTTCATCTTTTCTTGGAATATGTTCTGCACCCGCACCTTCAGCGCCACCATGAAACATAACAACTAATATGTCAACTTTTGGTCTTAAATCAGTTAAAAGTTTTTTTACATAACTGTAATCACTTAATTTTACAGTAACTAAATTGGGAGCAAAAGAAACAAATCCAAATTTTTTGCCATCTTTTTCTAAAACTGCGCTTTCAACGATTCCTTTTATTCCCGCATATTTTATACCTAAACTATCTAAATTTTTCATAGTTTCCCTGATTCCAGTTTCTCCAAAATCATTACTGTGATTATTAGCGATACTTAGATAGTCAAATCCAGCTTCCTTAAAATACTTTCCATATCTGGATGGACTTCGGAAAACATAGCAGACACTCGGATTACCACAGCTTTTAGGCTTTCCGCCAGTATCAAATAATGTACCTTCAAGATTTCCGACAGTTATATCTGCATTGTGTAAAATATCTTGTGTATTTTGAAGAATGTTTGCATTATTTTTAGGAAGCAAATCTTGAGAGGGATAATTTGAGCCAAGCATTATATCTCCGACACCGATTATTGTAAATTCTTTTTTTTCATAATTTTTGTTAGCGACATTTTGTTGATTGTTAAAATTTTTTTCAGAATTAATAAATTTTGTTATAAAGTCTTTAAAATCAGAATTTGTACTAATAGCTGCAAATGACAGGACTAAAAAAACAGAAATACTCAATAAAATTAATAAAATATATTTTTTCATAAATTCCTTTCCTAATATACTCGAATACCTTTAAAATCAAACTGATAAAATTGCTTGAGTATATTGTTTTCAGCAGATAATTATAATTTTTTAAGTTTGACAGGTATTACTATAAATGTTTTTTGATTTGTTTAGTATATTTTACACATTTTTAGTATAAAAAGCAATACGTCTTTTAGGAATTTAGGACAATAGCATGTTGAAATTTCCTTTTTTCAGTTAGTAACAAACAATTAACAAAGAGAGACTGCTAAATTTTAAATATTTTTTATATTGTATTGTTATTTGGATAATCTTTTTTACTATTCAATTTTTCATCAAATTTTATTATAATTTAACAACATTTTCCTACTTAGTAAAGAAAATAAATTTATATTTTCTTATATTATCAAAAAATATGCATAATAAATCAATTGTATAAAAAAAATATTGATAATAATTTCTAAAACGTGGATACCGCAATGATAAAATTCTCAAATACTCACTTTAAGTTTACATACTGGACAGTAAAAGTGATTCCTTCTAAAAGTTTTGTACATCTGTCTCTGATAGAAGTAGTGTCTTAACATAGCAATATTTTTTTAAAATCAATCGTATTTGAAGTTTATACTTAGAAAAAATATATACAAGTTTACCATTTTAAAATGTTTAGGCATAAGATGGATTAAGATTTATGAAATAAATTTTTCAATGGGCATAGTAATATAAGTTTTTTTATCGTTATTCAGGTTATTAAATAAAGAAAGAGACTTTATCATTCAAGTAATATCAGTAATTCCGTATTCAGTAATAAGGTATTTTTCAAGGACTTGAGAATGCTTTTGTGCTGTTGATGGTGTATTACCGACATTTAAAGAAGAATCTTTTATTTTCCTTGAAAAGGCTTGTGGCAGTATTTTTAAATAGCTTTTTTTAATTTTTGTTAGGATAGTTATTGCTTTCAATAATTTTAAGGAGATAGTATTTTCATTGTTTTGCGATAGTGTTAACGTTAAGATCTCATTTTTTGAACGTAAAATCGCTTAAGGAAACGATGGCATAGACATGTAGATTGTATTTCAAGTTTCTTTTGAAAATATGAATAGCAGAAATCAGTTCATAGTAAAAATGTCAGAGTTAGTGCTGAATACTTCGGGATTTTCTTTTTTCTCTTTTTTTTCTTACTAAATATTTATAAAAGATAAATTTGGATACTTAATTAACAGCAGAAGAAAATTTTAACAAATTCTTTAGAGATATTCTTGCAAGTGAGGAATTTGTGAATAAAAAGTTTAATGAATCCAAAATGTTAGAAATTAATAATTTTTTTATAAAATTTGAAGGAATTTAGTAAACTCTGATTGTTACTAAAGATATATTTTAGTTTGTTTTGTATAAAGTATTTATTGTATAATACTATACAAAAAATCAGAGGACAAAATGCTAAAAAAATGCATAGAACTAAATATTTAAAAGTCGAATATCCGCCAAAACTGTCACTTTTTGATTTGTAATTATGTTGCTCTATTATCGTAACTACATAACCATGGAAACATTTTTGACTACGGTGTTGTCAAATTCTTTATATTTTTCCATTTTTTAACAACAGCATTTTTATATATAAAAAAATAATTTTAAATATCTTCTTACATTTAACGATATAATATATTTTTTTATTATCCTACTAAATTTCTTTCTAAATTCTTTAGCATCTAAAATAGTCCTCCTATATCTTCTTTTAAAGCCTTTTGACTTCCCTTTACTTGAAGGTAAAAGTATTCCTCTTCTTGATTTTCTTTATAATTTCTTTTTAAGTTCCTATTACATCTATTATCACTACGCATTCTTTTAGTGATATTTTATCAAGCAGCCGCAATATTACTTCTATTTCCTTTCTTTTTCCTTCCGCCGCTACTTGTGAATAACAGATTCAATCTTCTTCAAAATATGCAGACACTATGTCTAACGGAGCATTATTTTTCATTCCGTTTAAAAATTTTCCATCAATATTAAGTATTTTTCTTATTTTTTATTTTCTCCGGAAATTTTTAGCTCTATCTATTTTCTTAAAAGAACTTCTGTTGCTTCAGACTCTATTGTAATTATAACTCTTTAAATTGTATCATGTGAAGGTATGCCGTTTGGTAGTTCCAGGTATCTTTTAATGTCTTGAAATACATCTTTGCAAATTTTTCAATCTTTTTCTGGTATTCAAAATTCGCAAGGAGTAATTATGAGAATATCAGTCAATTTATGTTTTATTTTAGAAAATTACCTTTCATCCTCTATTTGAGTAATGTATATTAACAATTCTTTTAGATTTAGTTTATCTTCTAACATCTTTACCAGTTTCTTTCTTAAGATACATTAATATTACACCTCTTTTTTTAGATTTCTTTCATGCGTTTGTCGTGAAAAGTTGAAAAGACAGAGTAAAAAATATAGGGGCAGTCATTAAATACCACAACAAACTTTTTTGACTGCTTTTTTTAAAATATTTTACTTTGTGATATTTCTTTCAAAACTTCCCTAATCGGACATTCTCCTCCTCTCAAATATGGCATATTTGTGCTTTTTCCTGTTTCATTAACAATTTCTGGCAAGCATTCCATCTCTATTACCTTTTCTAGTGAACTCGTTCTTTTGCCGCTAAAGTACAATTCATACGCCTTTTCCCTGTCTTTTCCATAGTTTGCAAAGAAAGTGTGGTATAACGCTCTTGCCTTTATCTTTCTTCTTGAAAATGCTTTTGGCCTGCTTGATAGAAATCTTGAGCATTCGTGGGACACTAGGGCTTCCGTCCTTGAGCCTATGTAGTCTTCCTCCGTATATATTCTTCTTATCTTCTCATACTGGTTAAACAGCATCTTCGTCTGGTCTTTTCTTCTCTGGCTTACATTCTCCTTTTCCTTGAAATTTTCATAAAAGTTTTCAAGTTCTTTAAAATCGTCTCCCTTTAGCCATTTGTAAAGATTTTTTGATATTTCCTTGTCCCTTTTAGAAATTTCAGCTATGGCTTTTACTAAATGGAACTTGTCATAGATGTGTATTGGCTTGTAAATTCCAAGCTCTCTTACAAAGCTGTCTATCCATATTCCTCCATCAGAGTTCACAATTAGTTTCTTTTTGTCCATATTGTATCTTTTTTCAAGATAGTTAAGTACATACTCCGATACTTCCTCAAGCGATACGGATGTAGGAAACATTATTGTGTGCTTGTCAATGAGTTTGTTCCTGTCTGTGCAGATTTCCTCAATTCCACGATGTATTACAACCATCCTCATATATGTATTTTTACTTCTTCTACACTTCATATGATCTTCATCAATCTCCATATATACTGGCGAATTGTCATCTCTTTCAAATCTTTCAATATCAAGTTTCGGCATTTGAAAAGAATTGACAAGATTATACACGGTAGCCCTTGAAACACCGTAAGTTTTTGCAAGAAATGAAGCTGTAGTATGCTGATATTCAAAAAGTATAGTAAAAATCATCTCCTCAGAAAGCCGTCTATACCGCTTAAGTCCAATTTTTTCATCAATGTAATAGTGAATGCCTGTTTTTTTGTTTACATATTTTCGACGTTCAAAAGTTACATCCCCGAAGGCAGTGGTAACAGTTCTTTTAACAAATCCTTTGCTTTTAAACTTATCTTTTCTTTCGTTGGA
>ERZ773073.480-NODE-480-length-20690-cov-4.367434_pt1 | contig 20690 bp, 20 predicted proteins | sample MGYA00580616_ERZ773073 | MGnify/ENA primary metagenome ERZ773073 (study PRJEB29015, sample SAMEA2737960) | human oral metagenome | biome: human oral; feature: human-associated habitat; material: dental | place: China | collected 2131 ...
TCGTGAGTACTGTGTTCGTGGGGTGCTATAACGGCAATGGAGAACACCAAAACCCTTTCTCTGGCTCAAAGCTCATATCATAGTGAGTCAATATCATATGAGTTTCATATGATATTGACTCACTATGATATGAGCTTTGGAAGAGTGTTAACGGCGGTTGATAGATCGTTATCGAGAACGCCGATGTAGCGTTGTGTGGTGGATATGTCGGCGTGCCCGAGTAGTTCTTGTACTGCGCGGAGGTTATGGGATTCAGCGTAGACTGTGGTGGCGAACCAGTGGCGGAGTTGGTGCGGTGTGATTCCTTTGCCCAGATTTTTACTAATTTTTTTGGCGATGTTGTCTGCGCTGCGGTGTCCGGTGAAGCGGCCGGGAAAATAGTAGCCTACGTGTTTTGCTTCCAGGTAGGGGAGCAGATTTGGGTGGGCTGGAATGTGTCGTGTGTGTCCGCCTTTGCCGGTGATGCTGATCCATTTATTGGCGTAATTTTGGGTGTGGAACGTGGCGATTTCTGAACGCCTGAGGCCGGCGTATGCGCCGAGGAGGATCATGAATTCTTCTTCGGCGGTGTCGGCTCTTCGGAGGGCTTGGGTAATCACTTCTGTAGGGATAGCTCGGGAATTGTACCGGGGCTGCGGTATGGAGGGGATGAGGTGTGTAGGATCGTCTTCTCGGGTTTCGGTGGAGATGAGATAGCGGAAGAATAAGTGGATGGATTGAAGCGCGCTTTTGCGTGTTGCGGGTTTCCAGTTCGGGTTAGCAAGCCACTTGGTTACCTGCTCATCTGTGATTGTCAAAGCAGATTCTTGTGGGTAGGCACGTGCGAGGTATTGAATCCAATGTTCGCGTGTTTTTGTCGTGGAGGTTGCTTTTCCGGAGGCGATTTGCCAGGTCGTAAAGTTGCTTTGATGCGGTTCCCAAAGCATGGTTTTCTCTTCTCTGTGTGTTGTGATTGGTTACACATCCAGAGTAGAAGGGCAATATAAAAGCCCCGGTGTGGGGCTGTTGTGTAGGTGTCGGCGTGTCGCGGTGGCTGTGCATGTTGTTGGGTCTGATAATCCGCAGGTCGTGGGTTCGAGCCCCACAGGGCGCACTCTTCACCAGAAAGAATCTGGTACGTCGCTCCGTTCGGTACAAAGCCGATCGGGGCGACTTTTTTCTTGCCCTTCTCCTCGATGTATGAGGGGGCAGGCACTTTAGTATTGACGATGCTATCACCTAAAAGCTCACTCAAGCTCATGTTGAGTGCGCCCGCAAGAGTTATAAGCTCCCCAATAGTAAATTCTTGTTTGCCGTTAAGCCGTGCTGCTGCACCACTACGAGCTACCCCTAGTATCTGAGCCACTTCTCCCTGAGTTTTGATACCTGCCTTTGCGAGGATGCCTCGAATCTCGCGAGCTACTACTTCTTGCGGGGTGTACATCATCTCTGCTGGTGCTGTTGTAATACTCATACTGTAGATTTTACCGAAAATATGCCTATTATCTACCGCTAATGCAGTAATTTACATCTAAAATGTCTGAAATGCTTGTATATTGTCAGATATTCTGTCATTATGTAGTTATGGCTGACATTGAAATTGTTACAAAGAATCTTCGAGCAGAGATTGCTCGGTACCAGGTGCCTATGGGTGAGCTCCGAAAAGTACTCGGACTTAAGCGAAATTCTTCAGTTCTAGGACGCCTTAAGGGAAAGCCTGCTGTCACGATTCCAGAGTTAGAGGTGATCGCGGATCATATAGGAATTTCGAGCAGTGTTTTCTACACCGGAGTAGGAGGAGGTACGAAGAATGAAACTGAGTAAGAAATTAGCTCAGACACCTGCTGTTGATGCAGGAATTGCTTACTTCGTCCCGAAGAAGGCGGCAGGCAGCCTGTATGCTACAGCGTTTGCAGAGATGGTGGACAATCCGCAGCTATTCCAGATTCTTGCAAATTTTGAGCATGAACAGGGACTTCCAGCTTTTACAGAGGGCACCGTCCAAGAAATCTTGAACGCACGGATTTACCGGTATGTGATTGTTTCACAGGGGTGGGGTAATGCTGTAGCTCCGGATGAGCTGACACATGCAGCTACGTGGACAGCTCTCGCAGCGGCTTAGGAAAAACAGTGTTAGAGGATTTTTAGAGGATTTAGATTCAATGTCTTTTCGAATGACGAATTGGGCATATACGCACAGTCTCAAAACAGGGCCGAAGCTGCTGCTCGTCACAATTGCGGATAAGGCGCATGATGACGGTACCACGCCAGCAGGGCTTGAATATCTTTCGTACGAGACAGATATTCCGCTCTCGACGCTGAAGCGGTATATGCGTCAGCTTCGTGAGATGGATCTGCTGCATACGGAGCGACGTGAGTATAAAGGTTTTGGCGGGCGACTGACGAATCTTATTGTGCTTCACCCGTGGGTTGAGGGTACTAAACTGAGTTGGTACGACTATCAAAAATTGCGTGCCCAGGCAGCAGTTACGGAACGGGAATTTGGCACCGAGGTGCCTGTGGAAAACTCAGAGTCCACACAAGGTATCAATCTGATACCTAGTTCAAATTCCGGGGCAGATACACAAAGTATCAATCCGATACCTTGTGTGCACAAGGTATCAAATGAGCCTACACAAGGTATCAATTCGGACAATTTTGAGGGTGGCGCATTAAAGGAACGCGCGCGCGGACTTAACCATCAGTTAATTAACCATCAGTCCGTCAGTCAGTCTGTTAAGTCATCTGCCCCTGTGGAAAACTCAGGACAGACGGATGGATCAGCAGAGCGAAAAAATTCAAATCCACCACAGCAGGCATCCGTGCCTGAGGTACCTGAACCTGCTATCCCGATAGATCGTGGTCATAGTGTTACTCCCCTGGTTCAACCAAACATGCAGGTGCCCTCCGCATCGGTAGTTGGTGTCCCTGCACCGGTGCAACACAAACCTCAGCGCCAGGGGCAGCCTGCTCCTGCATCCGTTGATGGTACGACTGCTGCGGTAGCCGCTAGGGGCGATGCAGGGCCGCTGGTTCAGGGCGTGGCGTTGCGTCAGCTCGCTGAGGATTTAGTTTCTGATGGTGTGCCCGCTCCGGCGGTGAAGGCCGTGGTGCGGGATCAGGGGCTTTCTCGAATGGTTGAGGTTGCTATGTCTCGGTCGCAGCAGGTGCGGTCGCCTCAGCGTTACTGCCGGGCAGTACTAGCACGGGAATGGGAACAGCTTGTGTCGCAGTGTGCACCTGCTGCCTATCCGCTGTGTGCCCGTCATCGGGTACGTTTGTCGCCTGCTGGGCAGTGTCGCGAGTGCGTCCAGGCGGCTCGTGAAGCCGCTGAGGAGGCTTCGCTCTCTCGTGGCGTGAATATGCGTCAGGTGCGTCAGCTCGCTCAGGAGCGCGGGTTGAATTTGGAAAATATTCGGAATCTTGAACTTGGGCCCGTTGTAGAGGGCCTGGTTCGTGACGGGGTTGTGGCCGCTGAGGCAGAGCAGGTTGCTTGTTTCTTGGCGGATAACCCAGAATTTGTCAGTGATCTAGAGCAGAAAAGGACGGCGTGAACAACCGTGAAACAGCTTGCAACAATTTCAAAAGACAGTGTCCACGCCGCTGATATTAGGGTATCAGCAGCAGAGGGTGAGAATCTAGCCGTTACTGGGGATTCTCAGGTTAATTCTTCCCCAGCGGCCGCGGGTAAAGGCTTGGTATGGGATGAGACAACGGCTGAGGCTTTTGAGACGATCCGTCGGGTGATCTGGTATGAGCTGGAGAAGTTTGGTCTACAGCAGTACGTCGAGGATGTGTATCAGGATACGTATTTGGCAGCTTTTCATTCTTCTTCTCTGGTTTTTGATTCTTCGAAAGGTGAGTTGGGGGCTTGGTTCCGTGGGATTGCTAAGACTATGGCGAAGGCTTGTGTCCGAAAGAATTTACGTAAGAAGGATCATGAGTGTAGCTATGACTCCAATTGGGAGGGCTTTGATGTAGCTGAAGAGTTTGAAACCTTAGCGCAAGTGCAAACTGAGCAGGTGTTGCGGGTGTTGTCTTCGGCGGTAGGTCATCATGCGGCGTTTGAGCGGACGTTGATTAATGCGTTCCGTTATGACGGTGATACGGCTGCGACGGCTGAGTTTTTGGGTATCCCTAAGCGGACGGTTCGGTGGTCGCGGGCGTTGGTGCGGAAGTTCGGGGTTGTGATTGCGCGGGCGTTAACGGTTCGTGGGGCACGGATTGAACGCGGGAAGGTTCATGATCCGGTGACGGTTGGTGAGCTGGTGTGGTGTCTACCTTCTGAGGTTGATTCTGATGTGTATTTGATGTTGTTGGCTCAGGCTGGGTCTGTGGATCGGATTTCTCAGGATGCTTTGGCGGGGTTGACTGGGTTGTCGAGTACTGGTGCTTTGCAGTATGCGTCTGAGATTACGCGGATGCTGTCGATTGCTCGGTCTGTGGTTGAGACCGGGACTATTACTACCGCTGAAGAGGAGGCGTAAGTCATGTTGATGATTTACATTTCTTGCATGATTATTGCGTTAGTACTAAATGTTTTCAATGTGGCAGCCAATATGGGGTTAAATGCCGCACGCGGTGTTAAACCTTTTCAGATGAATATCATAGTAGCTTTAATAGCCCTCTTCGGCCTTAATATTATCAGTGTAGCGGTAACCTTGTACGTCCCAGGTGAGGTTTCTGATATTGCTGTTTGCGGTGCCATGATTGCAGCTATTATTTCTACCTGGTTTTTCGCTAAAACATGCTGGAAGCTCTCACAAGAATATCTCTCGAAGAATAAAAACAAACCGTTATCATTTGTGGACTACTGAACTGCCGCAGGCCAATGGGAAGACGGTGAATAAAGAAAGTTGGCAAAGAATCATCAGAAATCTAAGAAAATTATCGGTCTCACGAAAAACGAAATCGCCACGAAGTACAGCATGTCCCCAGTCATGCTGAATCGGCATGAACGTAACGGTCACACGTTGCCCGAGCCGGATATGCAAATCGGCACCCATGCTCAGGATGGTCACCCGCAAAAACCCACAACACACCTAAGAGGTAAACTCAGAAGAATAAGTTATTTCTGATTCAATCAAGGAGGTTTTCTAAAAATGTTAGATAAAGTTTTAGAGCTGTTTTTCAACGTTCTTCAATTGCGGGGTATCCCTCGGGTATCTGCATGGATCGGCTCTCACCGGTGGGCACGAATCATCGCATGGTGGGTATTCCAGCCTATACTCTGGGGATTATCTATTATAGGATCTTTTTCAGTTTTTTCGTGGGTAGTACACTTAGAACTTGAACTTACAATTAAACAAAGTCACGTAGAACCCGCCTTACTACCGTTACTACTGATACTTGCTGTAGCATATGTAATTTCCTGTATGACTACATTCCTTATTATTCCTTTTTGTTTACCAATTATTGGTTATACTTTCTTGTTCAAGCATCCAGAGACAAAGGTAAAGCCCGCGGAATCATGGGTTGATTACCTAGATCCTGATCGTTTTCTGAAGGTGCCTTACTCACGCACAGCACCATCAAGAAACCCCCATTGATACATGTGATGTATTAAACAAGAAAAAAGTATAATTGTTTATTTACTCATGTTAGGCGCGCAGGATTTTACTACTGTGCACGGGGAAGAGCCTGGCTTAGAATTTTTTGATCTTTCTATTGTGTTGCTGGTGATTGTGGCGTATGTGCAGGCTGTGTACGGGATTCTGTTGTATGTGCAGCAGGTATAGTAGCCTGCGTTGGTGCCGGTGGTGATTACAGTGCTGTTTGTAATCTACTGAAAGTTTCAAACCGGAATCAGGAGGAGGAAAAATAATAATGAAAAACTCACAACAACAAACTAGAAAGATTTTGATAGTCGTACCAGCTCGGGTTGTGTGTTATTTCGTGTTTTGGGTGAAGCATAAGTAATTTTCTTTCTTTGTCATATCATATGAGTTTCATATGATATGGATTCAATATGATATTGATTTTAGGGTGGTTGCTCTTAGGGTTTCCGTAGAGGCGACCACCCTTTTTGTGTCTTGGAACCGTTTGTTGGTGTGATGTTGCAAATTTTTGTTGGGTGGTGCCGCGTTTTTACTTGCCACATGCGTAATACATTATGAACACCTCGTTTCGTGGTGTGCGTTGTTGTGTTCGAAATTTTTTGGTGTCGATGGTGGCGGGGAGGGTTTAAAGACTCATGAAAGGTTTTGAATTTTTATGTGAGCATCCTGTTGTATGCTGGTTCCTTTTTATGGTTGCTCCTACGGTTTTCTGGAAGCTATTCCTTCCTATTGCCAGTGTTGTGTGTGAGGCGGGTATGTCCTGGGTGAAGAGGTTCGTGGAGGCTTTTATGCGGACGGTTTTGCCTGGTCCGGAGAAGGTTGGGGTACGTCTTGGGGTATGGGTGCGTTCTGTGTTCCGGCGGTAGGTAGGTGGGTTTTGGTGTTCTCCATTGCCGTTATAGCACCCCACGAACACAGTACTCACGAGCACCCCAACTTGTGGGGTGTAAGTAAATGGTTCAGTGTGCGCCAACAGATGCTTTGTGGGTTGAGATTTAGAAAGTCTCTTACCTCACTCCATTGTATTTATTGCTCTCTTTGAATCATTTATGTGCACACCACACACCGTATATAGGTGTCTGGTAGTTTGAATTTTCCGTGAAGTATCTAGGAGAAGCAGTGTTAGCTGAAGTTGTTTCATCTGTGATGGATGTGGTTCCAGCAGTTGTGGGGGTAGTTAATCCTGGGGCGGGAGAAGCCCCGCCAGGGTCGCAGAATTTCGAAAAGATCATTGGTTGGGGCGCCTGGATTGCTTTCGGGCTTGGTGTTCTTGGAATTATTGGTATCGGTGCCATGATGACCACGGAATGGGGCCGCAGGCGTTCTAATGAGCATGTTATGGCGCTAATATCAGCATGCTGTGGTTGCGCTTTGATTGCTATTGCGGGCGGCATTGTTGGCGCATTGTCTGTGGCTGGTTCTTAAATTTCTGAGCTAGAGCCCAAAAAAATAACCACCCGATTTATTTTTGGGCTCTAGCTTTTGTTTTCTTTATTTCTCTTAATAGCAGAAGAGGACGTGTTTCTGGTGAAAGATAAAAAAGCTTTAACGCCGAAACGGTGGTTTGGAATTGCTGTTATTACCCTTTTCTTATTCTTTCTCCTGGGCATTATTGTGTTTCCACGTGGGGAAAGGGGTGCTCCTGATTCTACCGCATCGACTCCTGGTGCTTCTCAGGCTGCTCTTGCTGACGGATGTGCCGGTGCAGGGTCTTCTGATGATGAATCGGTGCGGGATCGAAAGCCAAAAGATACTCAGTGGGTTACCACAGATTCCGGATGGACAGCACCGAAAGCTGGAGTGGTAGGCCCATTGGTGGATTCTCCGCTTCGGGCTTGTTTTGAACATTCTGCTGAGGGAGCGCTCTACTCATCAGCATGGACTTTAGTTCAGATTAATGATCCGCAGGTAAGGGATTCTGCTCTAGAACAGCTTTTAACTGGACCAGGTCAGGAAGCAGCGAAGAAGAGCCTACGTGATTCTAAGACTCGTTACGGCGAATCTAGTTTTCATATTGCTGGATACCGGTATCTATCGTATTCACCCGATCGAGCTACTATCCGGTTGATGATTCAGACTTCCGGTGGTGATTACCGCAGCATGGACATGATTATGGTTTGGGAAAACAGTGACTGGCGACTTTATGTCCCACAAAATGTTGAGAATAGCATTTCTCGGGTAACAGATACTTCACGATTTATTATATGGGGGGCATAAATTGGCTGATGAAGGTGATGTAAATCTTAACTGCGGATTTGGTGATGTATCATGTGCAGCTTCCGAATCATTCTTGAATAGTATTTACCAGAGTATCTCTAATACTCTTCAGGATATTGCTAAAGGATTAGGAACATTTTGGGTGAATACTCCCACTATTAATTTGGGAGATGAGCATGGTAAACCTTCTGAAGTAGTTCAGTTTATCCAGGATTCTTTGTCATGGTATTCCAGCGCTATATTAGTTATCGCTGTTATTTATGGCGGAACACAAATGATTTTACAACGTTCCGGTAAGCCATTAATGGATCTTGCCTATGCGTTGCTGAAATATGTTCTGATATCTGGTGCAGGACTGGCAACATGCGTGCTCGCACTTCGAGCAGGCGATGAATACTCTAAATGGGTAATCGAAAAATCAACCCCACATGGTAGTTTTGGCGATTCTTTGACCATGCTATTAGGAATAGGCTTAGCAACTCCATCAAGTGGCATTGTGATGTTCGTAATCATTATCGGAATTATTGCGATCATCATCGCTGTTATTCAAATTGGATTGTTAATTATTCGTTCAGCAATTGCAATTATGCTCGTCGGCACGTTGTCGATTGCATATTCTGGCACGAATATGGGATGGGGCAAAAATTGGGCACAGAAGCATACAGTGTGGCTAATTGCTTTCCTTCTGTATAAGCCTGCTGCATCTACGATTTATGCTGCGGCTTTTCGAATCATGGATTCCTTCGGAGATCAAAAGGGTGATCCTGGGCAGCAGATGGTTTATTTCACGACCGGTCTGGTGTTGATGATCGGATCATTAGCTGCTTTGCCTGCTTTGATGCGGTTGATCACTCCTCAGGTGGCTGCTGCCGCTGGTAGTAGCCCGATGTTTGCTGGGGCTATGGGTGGTGCTATGGCTTCTGGCGCTATTAACGGCGGTATGGGCTTTGGTAAGCCTTCCGGTGGAGGAGGTGCATCATCTGGTGCTGGTGGATCTGGCTCAGGCGGCGGTGGTCCTTCTGGAGCAATGCCCTCTGGTGGAGGTGGTAGCGGTGGTATGGGCGCTGGAGCATCCTCAGCTACTTCTGCTGGATCTGCGGGAGCTTCCGGCTCTTCATCACCGAGTGGTTCTAGTTCTAACTATCAGCCCCAACAAGATGGTGGTAGTTCTTCTCACCCTTCTTCTGGTGCTAGTGCACCTTCTGGGGCAGCAGGTACGGGTACTTCCAATAGTCAGAATGCAGGGTCTTCTCAGGTAGGTAGTGGTCCTAGTGGCAGTAAATAATCTTGAATCTGAATACACTGAACCAACATATGGGAATTGGCGTATCCCTGTTCTGGCCGGGTTGGGTCGGCTTGGCGGATTCGCAACTGTGATGGTCTTTGTATCAATTCTGATCACCATTTTTGTTCTTAGGTTTGCCGGTATTATGCACGGTCTTATTACCGGTTTGGTCTGCTTCGCCTTTGTTGCTGGCTTATCGATTACTGATAAGCATGGGTATTCCTTCTTCGAAAGGCTTGCTGAAAAGGGAATTTTTATGTTTGCCAAGTTATTCAAAAAGAATAAATATCGCTCTGGTCCACTAGGTTTCACCAAAGGAGGGACGTTTAAGCTTCCTGGTTTCGCTTCTTCCGTTACACCTTATGATGTGGTTGATTCCTGGGGGCGACCTTTCACGATGATTCATATGCCTGCTGTCGGAATCTATTCGGTTGCTTTTGCAGTAGAGCCAGATGGGGCCTCTTTAGTTGATCAGAGTGCTATTGATCAATGGGTAGCTAATTGGGGTGGTTTTCTGGCTGAAATGGGTCGAGAAATTTCTCTGGTAGGTGTTTCGGTCACCGGTGAGACTTCTATTAGCTCGGGTGTGAAGCTTCGGAAAGAAATTGAGTCTACGCTTTCACCTGAGGCTTCTCCGTTAGCACGGCAAGCTCTTGAAGAAGCTGCGATGACGTATCCGGCGGGTATGAGGCAGAACCGGATGTGGGTGACGATTTCTTTAGCGGCGGCGGCTCGGTCTGGGGCGCGGCGACGGAAACCTGAGGTTATGGCTCAGGAGCTTGCGACTAAGATGCCGTTTTGGTCTTCTCATCTTGAGTCTACGGGTGCGGGCTTGGCGACTCCGTTAGAGGGGCATGAGCTGGCAGATATTATCCGGGTCGCTTATGATCCGGCTGCTGAGCAGGTTCTTGATGATGCTTACTATCAGGGTGAGGATGTGCATCTGGATTTTGAGAATATTGGTCCTGCGGCCACGGAAACACGATGGGAAGAGTATCAGCACGATTCTGGTATTAGCGTGTGTTGGACGATGTCTGAAGCTCCGCGTGGGACGGTGTACTCAAATGTCTTCGCTCGGTTGTTCGCTCCTCATGATGTGATTGACCGGAAACGTGTCACGATTCTTTATCGTCCTATTGATTCAGCTCGGACAGCAAGTCTTGTAGAGAAGGATCAAAACAGGGCTAGGACAAGGCTTACGTCAAAGCCTAATGGGTCTGCCCGCTTGGAACAGGATTTAATGGCTGCCAATGCCACTGCGGAAGAAGAGGCAAAAGGTGCTGGGCTGACGTATTTCGGGTTGGCGGTATCCGCTACAGTGAGTAATCCTGAGAGGCTTTCTGAAGCGGTGGCTGCTGTGGAACATGAACTAGCACCATCATCCCGAATTCAATTACGGCGTGCGTATGGGTCACATGATGCGGTTTTCGCTGCGACTTTACCGTTAGGTGTGATGCTGGGCAAGCACACGTTAGTGCCTGATTCTATCAAGAGCACGCTTTAAGAACGGGGTGAAGAAACTGTGAAAAAGGCTAATAGTAAGAAAACGATTTCTTTGAAATTTTCAAAGAAACAACAGCGTGCAAAAAAGAAAAATCAGAATGATAAGCATTCTTATGAGGGGTCTGTTTGGGGTAATACTGCTGCTGGCGGCGGCAGTTCTTGGCTGTTGGAATCTCCCAGGGAGTGGCGTGGTTCAACTCGTCAGGTTTGTGGTTTATGGCCTTTTGTTGCGGGGTCGACAACGCCATATTCTGGTGCACCGCTAGGGATCGATTTGGATAGTAATTCCCCGGTGGGGTGTGATCCTATTGCTTGGTTTATTGATGGCATTATCAATAACCCGTCTGTTTTTGCTCTTGCGTTGCCTGGGTACGGGAAATCAACTTTAGTTCGTCACATGATTTTGGGCATGAATGGGCGTGGAATTATTCCTCTTATCCCTGGAGATCTCAAACCTGATTATGTGGATGAGATTGAGGCGATGGATGGTGAAGTAATTCAGCTCGCTCCTGGTCGTGGGCATCTGAATATTTTGGACCCTGGCGAGCTGAGCACTATTGCTGTTCAGCTTCCGCCTCAGGTTCGTGAGAAGCTTCTGGTGGATGCACATACGAGGAAGCTTCAGCTTCTGCTGGCGCTCATTACGATTCTTCGCAAGGGTCCTGTAACTCCGAATGAAGAGTCTATTTTAGATGAAGCTCTGAAGTATTTGGAAGTGCACCATGAGGGTGTTCCGGTCGTGAAGGATTTGTTGGATGTGATTAACTCTCGTCCGCAGGTTCTTCGGGATATCGCGTTAGATCGTGGGAATGAAGATCGGTATCGGGATGCGACGGATGCTTTGGTGGCCTCTCTGATGTCTTTGGATGGTAGGGGCAGGTTTGGGGATATGTTTTCTAAACCTACCAGTGCGACTTTGAGTATGGATCGACCGGCAGTGTTTGATATTTCTCAGATTGGGGATATTCATCGTGACGTGCAGGCAGCGGCGCTGTTGGCATGTTGGACGACAACATTTGCTTCAGTTGAGATTGCTCATACTTTAGCTGATGAAGGTCTTGCACCAAGGCGTAATTATTTCGTGGTTCTTGATGAGCTTTGGCGTGCATTACGTGCTGGGTCGGAGATGGTGAATCGTATTGATGCTCTGACTCGTTTGAATCGTCAGGACGGTGTTGGGCAGGCAATGATTACGCATACGATGAGTGATCTTGAAGCATTGCCGACTCAATCGGAGCGGGATACCGCTCGTGGTTTCGTGGAGCGTTCGGGCATGGTGATTACGGGGGCTTTACCTCATGCGGAGATGAAGAAGTTGCGGCAGGCTATTACTGTCTCTGAGGCGGAGGCAGCGCGGTTGGTGTCGTGGGCGGATCCGGGGTCATGGTCACGGATTATGCGTCGGCGGAAGCGCTCGGGTGCGCCGAGGAAAGCTCCTGGTGTTGGAAAGTTCATGATCAAGGTCGGGGGTCGTCCAGGGATTAGCACTGAGGTGAAGCTGACTCAGGTTGAGATTGAGCTGAATAACACGAATAAACGCTGGGGTAATGATGATGGAACGGTGAATGTTGCCAGCGCAAATGAAGTGACGAATGCTCTTTTGGATGCTGAGCTTCAGTCCGTCTCGGAACCAGAAACGGTTTTAGTTCCTGCTAATGATGGGTATGGGTATTATGAGTACACCAAATAAAAAACGCTCAAATAGTGCTGATGTCTTCTTACTCCTGAGCTTTTTTGGGGCTTTTCTTCTGGCTCTGATAGTTTTCTATGCCGGTTATTTAGGTGGCGCCTTCTTTACTGGAGAGCAGATTCATGAGTATAACCCTTTAGTTGCTGCGTTTGGTATGTTCAGGGGTAAAACTCCGTGGAGTATTTCTTCATCAGTAATTTCTGGAATAACTTTTGTTCTCATTGCTCTTGGTATAGGCACTTTGGTAGGGAAATATATTTTCCGTTCTCCTCAGCAACGTTTGGACCGTGCAGCAAAGTATATGGGTTCAGGCTCCGATATTGCTTTTATGATGAAGAAGCAAGCATTGGCGAATGCTCACCGGTTAGGTGTAGATGCTCCTGGCCTGCCTATCGCTGAGACTTTGACGGGTAAAATGCTGTACTCGTCATGGGAAAACGTGTGTGTTGATATTTGGGGTCCCAGGACAGGTAAGACAACTTCTCGGGCTATACCTGGTATTTTAAGCTCTCCAGGGGCAGTGCTTGTAACATCGAATAAACGTGATGTTGTAGATGCAACTCGTGGCGTTCGGGAGAACTCTGGACAGGTTTGGGTATTTGACCCGCAGCAGGTGGCCGGTGAGCCTGTATCGTGGTGGTGGAATCCACTTTCTTATGTGACTGATGATGTGAAAGCGCAGAGGATGGCGCAGCATTTTGCATCAGGATCACGGGATCAGAACGCGAAAACGGATGCGTATTTTGACGCTGCTGCCCAGGATCTTTTAGCGGAGTTTCTTCTAGCCGCTGCACTGAAGGATTATCCCATCACGAAGGTATATTATTGGCTCACCCGAGAAACTGATGATGATCCGGTGAGTATTCTACGTGATCATGGTTATTCTCAAATGGCGGAGAATGTCGAAGGTATGATTTTTGCTCCTGATCGGCAACGCGGTGGTATTTATGGTGTTGCTCGGCAGATGGCTAACTGTCTTACTTCCCGGGCTGTTCTTCAGTGGATTACCCCTGAAGAGTATGATCAGCGGCCACAGCTTGTACCACAGGATTTCATGCAGGGGAAAAATACGTTGTATTCCCTGTCGAAAGAAGGTACTGGTACTGCTGGTCCGCTAGTGACGGCGCTAACAGTAGCGATGGTGGAGGCTGCTGAAGATCTGGCTATCCAGGAAGGCGGCCGGCTACGCACTCCTTTAGTGGTGATGTTGGATGAGGCCGCTAATGTGTGTAAATGGGCAGAACTTCCTAACCTTTATTCGCATTATGGTTCCCGTGGGATTGTGATCTCAACAATTTTGCAGTCCTGGTCTCAAGGGGTTGCTGTTTGGGGCCGCGAAGGAATGCGCAAACTTTGGTCAGCAGCTAATGTCAAAGTTTATGGTGGCGGAGTGTCTGAAGCTCAATTCCTCTCGGAGTTATCCCAGCTGATTGGGGACTATACGTACACAAATGTTTCTCGCTCGTACTCTCGTCAGCATGGGTATTCCAGCAACGTTGATAGGGATCGAAAAGATAAGATTCTAGATGTTGCTGATCTTTCAGCGCTGCCGTCAGGTCGCGCTGTGGTTTTTGCCTCGGGTGCACCGGCAGTTTTGGTTAAGACTATTCCCTGGTATTCGGGTGAATACGCTTCAGTGGTGAAGGATTCGTTGGGGAAATATGATCCCGCTCAAAAATTTGTGGAGGATCGTGGATGAGCCAGGATAATTTTTTCCCACATGTAGGGGTCTGGGTACACGAATACCTACTGGAGTCTGTAAACCGTAAGGTGAACGATCGAGATGCTTTTTGGTGTTCATCTTGGTGGAAACATCCTGAAGCAGTCGAACGATTAACTGCGTTATGGATTACCTGGGAGCAGGCACGAACTGAACCAGAAACATTTAGTGCGTGGTGGCGTGATCATCTTGACCATCATTTGCCGATTCTTATGTCTTCAACTGGGCCGTTTAGGTATTGCCAACATGGAGAGCATAAAGCGGATAGGTATGCGGAAGATAAATTCCCTATGAAACCTTTCCCAGATGGTTTATTTGATCTTCTGAGCTAAAAACTTTTCACGGTTTTAGTATTCATAGTCTTGCGTTATGCAATTAGTTAAGGGTATGGAATCCTATGGATAATTCCAATGCTAAAAAAGGCTTTTTAATTATACTGGTTCCTGTTTTTCTCGTTATTGGGATCATTATGGCTCTGCTTTTAGGGTTGGGGGCTGGGGTGGCCGGTGTTGACGATTGTCAAGGTCAGAGCGATTCAGCAGGGCAAAGCCAGACCGGTTCAGGCTCTCAGCAGCAAGCGGCACCAGTGAGTGATAATGCGGCGGAGAACGTCAAAAATTATTTGCCGGAACTTCAGGAAGCCTCGAAAACGAGTGGTTTTTCGGTTTCTTTGATTGCAGCGCTCATTCAGCAGGAATCGGGGTGGAACCCCAAGATTGTATCTCCTTCTGGTGCTAAAGGTGTTGGGCAGTTCATGGATGGGACCTGGCCAACGTATGGAACTGGTGATCCATTTAATCCGCATGATGCGATTCCGGCGGTAGGGCGGTATCTCAAAGATATTCGACGGATTATGCATGAGAATAATGTTCCTGGGGATGAGACTGATATTGTTCTTCGTAGTTATAATGCTGGACCCTATTCTGTTATTGCTCGAAATGGTGGGGCTAATGGTGGGGAGAATAATGATTATGCTCCTCGCATTCGTGGGTATTGGCCTCAGTATCAACAGATTGTTAAAGATTTAGGGATTGAAGATAACCCTTCGGATTCTGATGAAGCTCCCAAACCCGAAGCGGGTCCTGCTCCTCACCCGGAAGCTCAAAATAATTCAGGGCAGGATAATAAGGCTGCGCAGTCTTCTACAAAGCGTAAGGATTGTAAGGATAAGAATAAGTCTCAGGATGGGTCGTCCTCAGCACAAGATGGTAGCGTCAGCGGTAATGATGATTATCCGTGGAAGCATCTGCCGCATTGTGATGGTAATGAATCGAATTGTCCTGATAGTCCGGATCCGACGCATTCTTATCCGTCAGAATGTACTGCATTCGCTGCTTGGCGAGTTATTCAGCAAACCGGAGGTAATGAGAATAATATTACGTTCTATAGTCCGGGTAGTGCCAAGGACTGGAAGGGATACTGGGATTCGCAAGGTTGGTCTTCAGGTAGTAAACCAGTGGTGGGTGCCGTCGTCTGGTACGGTCCTGGCAAATCAGGTGCGTCTTCGTACGGTCACGTGGCCGTCGTAAAAGAAGTGTATGAGGATGGTTCTTTCCTGGAAGAGGGATACAACGGTAATCCTGCACCCAATGATCATACGTATTACACCCGGAAAATGAGTAATGAGGCTCCGTCCTCGTTCCTGTACATCCCGAAAGAAGGAAAATAGGAGGGTTTAGAATGTTAAGGAAACTCCTGATGATGGTATCAGTAGGACTAATCTTTCTAGCTGCTGGATGTTCAGCAGAGGCTGATTCGGCCGCACCAGCCTCTAGTAGTTCCGCTTCTTCATCTGTTGATAATCCTGGGGGCCCATCACCGGCAAATTCAGCAAGCCCTCTAAGCGGTGTGAAGGGTTACTCTCAAAAGGATAGTGATTTTACACCTGTTGCAGGGTTAACTGAGGAAGATCAGCGGAACGCTATTTCTGCTGCTGAAGATGGTATGAGGGCGTTTGTCTCTGGGAAAGAGTATAAAGAATGGTCTGAAGAGCTTTACCCGCTCCTGAGTCCGGAGCTACAAAATAGGTACGGGGAAGGTACACCGACTCAAGCTCTCAAATCTGAGGTTCATGGGCATGGTGAAATTGTCCAGGATCCTACGATTGATGAAGGGAACTTGTACACGCTGCGGGTAAAGGTTTCTACCGGTATTGGTGACTATTATTTGCTTATGCATCGGAATGCGGATCGCCCGCAAACATGGAAGATTACTGCATTAGACACTTCACAGGAATATGATATTTATGTGAAGGATCAGGTTACGAAGTAATAAGTAGAGTAGGGGTGCTAACACACTTGTGTTAACACCCCTAACTACTGTTCTAGAGACTTTCCTTTTTGAGATGTTTGTTCTCGTCGCTGTTGTGGCGGTTGGGAAACTTTATTAGGTTTCTTTGGCTTGGCTTGACGTGTTTTGAGAAGACCAAATGAGGCTTCCAAACTTTGGTAGATGCGTTGCACTTCATCAGGAAGTTCATTTTGAGTTGCCCTAGACGAGAGCTCTTGAGCTGCCATATTTTGTAGTACAGTGGTATATCCACGGCCAATAGCTAAATCACGGGCATGATGTGGGTCTATCCGTTGAGATTCCGATTCGGATTGGGCTCGCCTGTAGCTTTCATTTTTCCCTTCGTCTGCATTCGGACCGCTGAGTAAGCGTTTAGCACGTGCAGCTGGGGTATAGAGCGAATTATTCTCTTGCCGGATCAGTCCTCCTGCCTGTATATAAAGCAGGGAACCAGAAGACACGTTCTCAAGAGCAGCCTGAGTAGGGTCAATAGTTCTGGACTCATAGATTTTGGCAATTTCATTTAGTTCAAGTTTGGCAAGGGTATGGGTATCGTAAATAGTATGAAGAAGCTGCGCGTCTTCTAGCCAAAAGGTATCGTTTTCACGGATAAGGCGACTAGTAGACCATGCTTGCAGGTCAGCAGCCCAGAGTAAAGGCTCTTCTGTCGGAGATGTGAAATTGACTTTAACATCCTGAGGGATAATATTACCCTTTTTTAGGCGCTTAAGAGTCGCTCGGTCTATCTTGTCTCCTTCGCCGTTATCTCGGCTTTCAAACACAAAAGTACTGACTGGAAGATCACGACGGGTTAGCTTTTTCATCAAAGCCGTAAGGGTTTCTGCCCTAGCTCCTTCCATGTTCTTCTCATCTGAGAGGTAGGGGATGTGAGTATGAAGAGTAATAACATTATTGTTTGGAATCGCATAATCGCTAACGCTGTAGAGCATCGGAAGAATATTATCTTTGATGAGCCAATGTTTCTCTTTATGCTCTAGACCGTAATCTTGGAACGCTTCAGTCGTGTGCCAATATGAATACCCGCCTATAGTATCCTTCAGATCTTCTCGGAGGTCAGGTATATCTGTAGCCTCAACAACACATGCTGATAGTGCGAAGTACCCTTGATGGATCTTACCCTGTGTGTCGATCGTAGGCTTATGGTAAGTTTCGTCGATAAACGCAATCCGGTCAGTATCAGCGACAAATCGCAGAAAGTTAGGGTATTTTATATGTCGGGATCGGTTGATATGACTGCTAAAAAGCTTTTCTGCGCTACGTCGCCGAGACATAAAAATCCTTTCCTACTAGGCAAAGGTATGCTACCATAGATATTGCAATACAAACTTGAACCCAGCACCGAGCAGATCACGGATGTGTACGAAGGATTTGTTGAGGGGATAGGTTCTATAGGAGTATTGATGGTTTTTACCGGCCTATAGGAATATTGCTAGAACTTATATGGGTTGGTCTACCAAGAATATATTCTTGGTAGACCAACCCTTTTACTATCGGGATAGTTCCCGAACTCGCCGTACCTGTTGCGTCTGCGTAGTGTGTGCAGGTTTCGGTTGTTTCTTGGCAGATTTAGCCTCTCGGAGCGCTACCCGTGGGTGCACTCCAAGGGATTTATCTGATACTTTCATCGAATGAGCAGTTTCCTGGTCAAACCGTCCCTCATAGTACGCTGCCCGGTTTGCTCGTTCATCTGCACGGTCCCAATGGTTGAGGGCTTGTTGATGGGCATCATGTGAGTTTTCCTCATGAAATGAAGCATCCTCTGCCGTTGGAGCCTTATGCGCTAATTCATGTTCTTCATCTGAGATACTTTCTAGCTGTTGGGCTGTCTTTTCTTCATGATGTTGTAATGCACGTTCAGTCAGTCCGTGGTCTTGAAAGTAATCAAGAATTTCTTCAGCGCTTATATCGTAACGGTCCCGAAGCTGGCCATCGAGATATTGGAATTCGCGTTGAGCTTCTGGGCTTGTCCTTGATCGAGTCTGGGCATCATAAAGTGCATTATAGGTCTCAAGCCCAGTCGTGGTTTCCCACCATGTGGAATCATAATTTTTATGGCTTTGCTGTTGTTGCTTGCCCATATTAGTCTGCTGCTGACGGGATCGGTTGATGGCCTGGTGAACAATAGCTGCCGTAACTTTCAGCTCAGATTTGAGAGCTGTATCTAGTTCTTCAGTGGGATTGCTACGTTCTTCCATGATCAGAGTTCCTTTCCGGTGTATTGTTTTTGTGTTTTCTGATGCTGAGCGTACCTGGCTCGTTGTGTGCTGGATGCCGTTTTGGTCGCTTTCTTGGGTGGGGTTTTTCCGAGGTTTCCGAAGGACATGTGCATGTGGCTTTGCGCTTTTTTCTCTTCGCGGGTGAGGCGGGATTCAGTGATAGATTGCTCCACAGTCTGCTGAGCGTTATCTTCTCGGCTGGCTTCTTGAGCGCGGAGCAGGGTATCACGTGCCTGGGCGATATGGATGTTTTCGTGCTCGCCCTTGGGCATGCGGTGGTGTGCGGCCATGACGGATCGCTTATGCGTACTTACGACTTGGGCGTGCAGGAATTTACCGCGTGCCTCAGCCTTAGTGGGCGCTTCGTGCGGTTTAGCCTGGATACGCAGCTTCGTGGGTACTGCCTCAGGCTCACTGGGGGCGATGTTGTACTTATCGCGCAGGGCCTCGACTTCTGCGGCAGTCCGGTACCAGTGCCGCGCCAGCTTTTTGTTGGCTGGCACGTCGCCTAGCTGTTTGACCCATTCGGGCTTTTCTGCGGCGAGTTGTGCGCCCCTGACTTGGGCGAGCTGCCCGATTTCACGGGATCGTGAATGTAGGATAGTGCCTAACCTGGTGTTGTTCAGGTTCGGGTGGTTTTCCCAGAACCGATCCAGGGTGTGGCCGCTGATGCCGTTTTGGATCTGCTCGGGGCGCTTGGTCTCGGGCAGGTCAATGGTTGGGATGAGATGCTGACGTACTTTCTGCTCCTCACTCAGAACCTTGTGGAGGGTGAAGTTATGGCCACTGCGGGGGCGTTCGCCACGGATAATTTGCTCTAGTTCGCGTTGGTCGCCGGAGATTTCCCAGCGGCGGCGCTGCACTTCAGCGTCCATATCGCCCAGGTTCTCTTTGATGCGGTCGTAGAGACTTCCGTCGTTTTCGTTGGCCTGGAGCGCTTTGAACGTGCGGGAGCGCATGGCCATGAGTTCGTCTGTTTTGACCATCGCGCACGAGTTCGTGAACCACCAGGGATCGGAGAGTTCTAGCCTGTCGGCCATAGGCTGAGTACGCTGAGCGGCCTGATCCACCAACCGCGCCAGGTGATCATCACTCAGGTAGGACAGGGGACGCTCGACCATCTCGTGAACCTTTTGGGCGTCTACGTTGAGTTTTTCGACGCGCCACTGCATCACAGCGGCGTAATCTTTCGCTTCTGCCCCTTGTTCACTGGCTTCCAGAGGCCGGCGAGAATATGCCCGTTCGACCAGTGCGGCGGGGTCTACGCCGTTACGGTATGCTTCGCCCATATCGTGCGCCAAAGCAGGCCATGCGGGAGAAGCCAGTACAGCTTTCGCGTCCTCCACACCATTAGCAGGAGTGTGGTCAATGATCTGGCCGGAGTCTTTATCCCGTACCGGGTGCTCTGTCACCCTAGACATGCCCTCCAGCAAATATGGTTGCATGACCTTTTGTACGGCCAGCTCGGAGATGTCTTCATGCTGGGCAATCAGGGTGGCCAGGTTCCGGTGTTCGGCGCGGAGCTGATCCACAGTCTCGTGCACCGTGAGGTCACGCTCATACGCACCGGTGATGCGATCAAGCACATCATCGCGCTTTTCCCCGTCAGCCAGAGCAACGTAGAGAGCGTTGTTTTCGCGTCCGCGAGTAAGCGCAACATACGCTCCTGCTCGGTCGGTAGATGCATCTACCAGGGCGTGTGCAGTGTCTACGGTAGATCCCTGTGCGCGGTGAATGGTGGAGGCGTACCCAAGCTCCACAGACTGTTCAACATAGCTTGCAGGAAGAGTTACTTTTCCACCGTGTGCCAAGTGCTGTGCGGTGATACGGCCGTCATCGTGCAGATCGGTCACGCGCCAAAGGTCACCGTTTTTCACGAAATCCTGACCACTATTAACAATAAGGCGGCGCGCGTTCTTCCGGGTCACAATGGTATCCTCGACGTGAGCGCGGGAGGAATTATGCAATGCTACCGAACCCGCACCAGTGCTAACCTGACCGTGCTCAATCGCGTGAGCCTGCGCCAAATCATTCAATCGAGTGACGGTCTCGTTGGTGGACGCGATCATGATCGACTGCTTCCCAGCGTTCACATCGGCGCTATATTTGCGGAAAACGTCTTCAATCATCGCAGCCGCATCACCAGCCACGACACGGTTATTATCCTTGTACCACTCAAACGGTTTATCCGTCCCAACCAGGGGCGGCTCAC
>ERZ773073.483-NODE-483-length-20585-cov-5.276279_pt1 | contig 20585 bp, 19 predicted proteins | sample MGYA00580616_ERZ773073 | MGnify/ENA primary metagenome ERZ773073 (study PRJEB29015, sample SAMEA2737960) | human oral metagenome | biome: human oral; feature: human-associated habitat; material: dental | place: China | collected 2131 ...
TTTTCTGTCTAACTTTTAGGGTGCACTTCAAATTATCACATATGATAATTTTGCTCTTTTATAGTATTATTTTGCTCAAATAAATATCCACCGGCTTAGCCAGTGGATATTTATTGGTCTAATTAAAAAGAGACAGGCGAAATTGCCTGCCTCAAAATAGTGATTATTAAGCTTTTCCTGTTGAACCGAAGATGTCCATTGTTTCTTTTGTTGTTTTAACAATAGCATCAAAACCAGGTTTGATAATTTTACGTGGGTCATAAACACCAGGGTCTGCATTTAATTTAGCACGAACTGCTGCTGTCCATTGTTGTTGTAATTCAGTGTTAACGTTGATTTTAGCATGTCCACGTTCGATTGCTTTTTTGATTTGGTATTCTGGGATACCTGATCCACCGTGTAATACTAATGGAGCACCTGTAGCTTCTGAGATTGCTAACATTTCGTCGAAACCTAAAACTGGTTCACCTGAGTAAGTTCCGTGAACTGAACCTAAAGCTGCTGCTAATGCATCAATTTTAGCTTCTTTAACCATACGTACACATTCGTTTAAGTCAGCGTAGTTGATTCCTCCAGTTACGCCATCTTCAGTACCACCTACAGTACCTACTTCAGCTTCAACTGAAACTCCTTTTGGATGTGCATAGTCTACAACTTCTTTAGTTAATTCGATGTTTTCATCGATTGGGAAGTGAGAGTGGTCAAACATTACTGAGCTGAATCCAGCGTCGATGTATTGTTTACATACTTCTACTGAAGAACCGTGGTCTAAGTGTAATGCTACTGGAACAGTGATGTCCATTGCATCTAATAACGCATTTACCATAGCTGAAACAACTTTTGGTCCACCCATGTATTTACCAGCGCCTTCAGATACACCTAAGATAATTGGTGAGTTAGCTTCTTGAGCTGCTGTTAATACTGCTTGTGTCCATTCTAAGTTGTTGATGTTGAATTGACCAACAGCGTATTTACCTTCTTTAGCTTTTTGTAACATTTCAGTCATGCTTACTAAACGACTCATGTTTTAGTTCCTCCTTGATGCTTACAGCATTTATTTTTAACGTTTTTATTATACCCTAATTGTTCCATTTTTTCTACCCTTTATTGTTTTGTTACAGTTTCTTAAGGATTAGTACATTTTGGTTGCGCTATCTTTTTTTCGAATCAATTTATACAGGACAAAGCCACCAACCGCTATACCAACAATCGCAATAGAAGACTCTCTCCATGGAATAACCACTCCGTTCGGTCTTGCATCACCATTTTCTGAACCTATATGACGTTCCCTAGCAAACTCACGCACTACTTCCTTAGCCTCATTAAACGGATAGAACTTATCTAGAGATAGCTCACCTTTTACATTTGAGATACCTCCTTCTACTAAAGGAAATTCATGAAACAATACTTTATAAACTCCATCCACTTTTATAAGCACCACCGGAACTTGTAACTCTTTAGAAACTGCAAAAATGATCTTTTCTACATTTAAGTATTCTTTCTCAATCACTTCCTGAGCCACTTTTATAATTGAATGCGCATTCTTCTCATAAGTGCTCACATAAGCAACCGTCCATTTTCCTTGTGACTGAATCAGTTTTTCTCCTTCTTCTTTTGTTAAATATCCCTGCTTCACTTTGTTTTCTATTTCTAACGAATTTGCCGGACCTCCAATATAAAGATGAGCCTCTTTTTCCAAAGTAGGATTCTTTATCGGGACCACCCATTTATAGTTACTATTGTTTATAATACGTTCAATCTCTTCATTATTTAGATTCTTTTCCTCGTTAAACAGCGGAACGTCATAATACATCTTGACTGCATGGTCAAAGTCAACACTTTCTATACGTTCGTCTCCATCACGAGACATATTGAGAATTTCTTCTTCTAGATGAACGATTTCATCCTTAGATTGAATCGAAGTTACAGTATCACCATACACACTAGCGAATTTAAACCGCACTAGTAATAAAATTATCAAAACAGTTAAACAACCGAAGATTCTTAGCATATATCTATTTGCCTTATCCATTACGCTACACCCTCCCTGTAATGATTTCCTACAACAAAACTATCAACTACTGCTTTCAACTAAATTATATCGCTATCAGCTGAGTAATTCTAGAGGGCATTGTGATTAAAATATTTATTTTCATATATTCTAAAATTACTATTTAAATAGGAATTAATTCGGAGTATAATACAGTTACTACAGGTTTTGGAGGGGGATTTATGAGAGGCAATTCACAGAATGACAAAATCAAACGGATGGAGTTTTACGGAATTTGTATTTTATCTATATTTACAATTACAGTAGGGTTCCTTACGCGTTCCTCTGCGCAAGAAAGCATAGAGACTGTTCAAACATCGAAAGCATCAGCTGAACAAAATCAAAACGCTGCCACTACACCAAACAATCCTCAGTCTCCACCAACGAAAAAGCAAGTTGCTCGTATCACCGCAAGCGGAGATATGCTCTATCACGATATTGTTTATGGTAGCGCATTTGACGGGACACAATATGATTTCAAGAATGACTACGAACAAATTACTCCGCTCGTATCTAGCGCAGACCTTGCGATTGGGGATTTCGAAGGGACCATTAATCCAAACGAACCTCTTGCTGGATATCCACTTTTCAACGCACCCGAAGAAGTCATTCAAAGCATTAAAGACGCCGGATACGATGTACTCGACTTAGCGCATAATCATATTCTCGATACAGGCATCGAAGGATTGAAATACACAGCCAACGCTTTCCGCAAAAATGGACTTGATATTTTTGGGGTGAAAGTAGATCCGTCTGAAGGAATTCTTGTCAAAGAAGTCAACGGCATTAAAGTTGCTATCCTTGGATTTGCGTATGGATTCAACGGAATCGAAGCTACTCTCACCGACGAAGAATATAATAACCACTTATACGATTTAAATATGCAAAAAGTGAAACAGCTCATCCAACGTGCTGAAGAAATTGCCGACTTTACGATTGTGTTGCCACAAATGGGAGAAGAATACCACCTTCATCCAACACAAGGGCAAGTCGATACGTACCGTCAAATGATCGAATGGGGGGCCGATGTCATTTTTGGCGGACACCCCCACGTGATTGAACCTACCGAAACCATCACAAAAGACGGCGAAAAGAAATTCATCATCTACTCGATGGGAAATCTCCTTTCGAATCAACGCGTTGAAACTTTGGAAAATATCTGGACCGAGCGTGGCGTGATTATGGATATCACGATTGAAAAAGAAAACGGCAAGACGACCCTCACAAGTGTTAAGGCTCATCCAACATGGGTTTCACGAACTGAAATCGACCGCAGTTTTATGGGAGGTCCTGCTTACGACTATCAAGTCTTTCTCGCAGAAAACTATATGCCAGGCGGTCCTCTAGAACATACCGTAGACAAAGAAACCCTTAAGCGAATTCAATCCGCGTATACCGAAGTAAACGAACTATTAAATATTAAATTCTAAATACGCAAAAAGGCGCTTCCTACTCGATAGGAAGCGCCTTTTACGATTTCAAATTAAGCAACACGTTCTGAAACGTATTTAATAATTTTATTTGGAGTATCGATTTCTTCGTAAGTCACTTCTGTTGGAGCCACTTCGATACCGAACTCTTCTAAGCGAACAAGTAATTCAACGAATGCTAACGAATCCATTAACCCTTCTTCTTTTAAGTTGATGTCTTTATCTTCGTATACTACTTCATCTTCGCAAATTTCTTCTAAAATTTCTAAAATTCTTTCTTCCACGGAAATTCCTCCTATTGCATTGAAATTAATTTACTTATCCATGATAATGGTTTTCCTGAAAAAATCAAGAATCCAAACATCACTAGATGCATCGTGATGAGCCAACTTATGATTTTATACCATGTCTTATTCTTATTTTTCTTATAAAACTTCGATTTCTTTTGGTACCACTCAAACGATGCCATCAGCACCCCGTGATACATACCGTAGACGATGTACTCTAGTGTAACCCCATGCCAAAATCCCATGAAGGTCATATTGATCATATAGGCCACCATCGCCGTCGTCAATCTCTTTTTAAAGACTTTCTTACGCATAAAACGCATTACAACACGCGAGAACACAAAGTCTCTCAGCCATGTCGATAGCGTAATATGCCATCTGTTCCAGAAGTCTTTAATGTCGATACTGATAAACGGGAAATTAAAATTCATTGGTGTTTCAACCCCAAGAATATTACTTGCCCCTACTGCCATTAAACTGTATCCAGCAAAGTCGAAGAATAAGTACGCCGTATAATAATACATATAAATAAGTAAATACCAAGAATCACCGGGGTTTAGCATGCTCATCTGTTGAAATACCATCGCAGATAATACCAACTTATAGAACAACCCTAAAACTAATCTAAAAATACCAGTACCCGCTAGTTCTAAGTACTCCGCTCGGCTTCTTTGTTTGTGCCAATCGTCCATAAAGCGTCTGCTTCGGTCAATCGGCCCAGAACTAAGCGCCGGGAAGAATAACAAGAAATGTGTATAGTCAAGAACAGACAGTGGTTTTTCAATCAACCCGTCATACATCTCGATCATGATTTGAATCAGTTTAAAGGTCATATAAGAAATCCCTAAAAATCCAAATCCATTCACGTTAAATACAGGTAATACTTTCACCACAATTAACGGCAAACCCGCTAACAATACCATAATCGGCATCGTCTTCTTGCGGTCTTTCAACCTAGAGGTCAGCTGCATCAAAATATACCCTAACACTACAAATCCCAATAACGCAAACAGTTGGTCTGGCGTTTTGATAAACACGAAATAGACCATCACTAGCGAGAATAGTAATGATAGATAATACGTAGATTTTTGAAAGACATTTAGTATGAAAGCTACGATTAAGATAAGTCCTAGGGTCATAAAGAAAGAGAGACCTTCAAAATAATGCATCGACTACACAAGCTCCTTCAATTGTTTTTTATCAATCTTGCCATTATTATTCAATGGCATTTCATCTAAGAAGACTATTTTCTTTGGAATCATATATTCTGGCACATGTTCCGCCAATTCTTTTTTTACGAGTTTAACTGTTTCAAAACGTTTTTCAATCGGTTCGTTATAGACTACAAACGACGTAATAGACTTCACCTTGCCATCTGCAAAAGAAGGCACGGTAGCCGCCTGACGAATTTTTGGATTCTTCAACAAGTTATTGTCGATATCTTCCAACTCGATACGGTGACCATGTAATTTGATTTGGAAATCGATCCGTCCTTCACAGAATAACAAATCTCCGTCAAAATGTCCCACATCTCCAGTACGATAAGCTCGCTCACCATCCACTTCAAAGAAATGTTTCGCATTCATTTCAGGATTTTCATAGTAACCTTTTGCTACTGTATTTCCGTAAATAATGATTTCGCCGCTTTCTGGGCCGTCAATGAGTACCGTTGTTCCAGGCTTAATCACACCCACAGGTAAATTATCTGGATACTTCTCTAACAATTCTCGTGTTAATGGCATCCATGTGACCATAACGGTTGATTCCGTTGGGCCATAGGTATTCACCACTTCCGCACGCGGGAATCGTTCCATTAACTTTTCAACGGTTGTACTGAATAACTTTTCCCCGCAGAAGACGAACTGCTCTAATTCAGGAAGTAATTCTTGATTAAAACTTGGATCCACTAAGCACATTTCCGCAAATGATGGCGTTGAAATCCATACCGTCGCTTTTGATTCTTCTAATGTTTTAAACAACACTTTGAAATCTTGCAAATGCTCTTTATCAATTTGAACAAGTGGCGCATGCATATAGAGCGCTGGCCAAAGTGACATCACCGATAAATCAAACGAGAATGGCGGATGCCCCAGAAAGACTTGTGGGCCTTTCTCTTTGTAATACCCTGTGTACCAATCCAAAAAGTTGTTCAAGTTATTGTAAGTAATAGAAACTCCTTTTGGCTTTCCTGTACTTCCAGAAGTAAAGATAATATAGAAAATATCTTCTCCTTGAACATAATGGTCTTTTGAAATACGTTCTGTCGTAGAAGCAATGACATCTTTCGCTTTTGGAACTGATAACGTTGGTGCTCCTAGTGAAATTTCTTCACTCACAAATACGATTGGGCTCTTAACGGTTGCAATAATATCTTCCACACGGTCAATCGGTGTGTTTACATCAACTGGACAATAGGCACGCCCAGATTTTACACACGCTAGAAAATACACCAACATAAATGGATGCTTATGCCCGTAAACAACGATTGGAGATTTATCTTCTTTATAGGTTTCACTCAAGTAAAACGCAAGCTTATCCGAGTATTCCCAGACAAGGTTCGCTGTCAATTCGTCTTCCGGCATTAAATCATGTCGGTACACCACTTTGTCTTGTTTACTATTTAATTCTAATTGCTCTAATAACTGTTTCATGGTTTCTCCCAAACACTTTTTAAAATCTCTTTTTGAAAAACAACTGTACTATTTTCAGGTACAAAAGGATTATAGCATACAGGTATATACTTGCATATGAAATTCCAGCAAAAAATAAAGAATTTTAACGATTTTTTTAACAAAAAAAGCCGGAAATGATTCCGACCCTTTTCACTCAACAATTATGCAAGTCTACTTAGGAAATACTCTACTTCAATTTCAACACCTAGCGCTAAAATACGCTCGTCGATGTCGAATTTTTCATGGTGATGGCCATAAGCTGTTTCTTCACCAGATTGGCTTCCTAACAAGCCATAAACACCTGGCTTATTCACTAAGTAATCCGCAAAGTCATCGGCACCCATTGACAATTCATAGTTTGTAATAAGGTTGTCGATTCCTTCTACTTTTGCAACCACCTTTTGGAATTCTTCTGCTAACTCTGGAGTATTGATGACTGGAGCTGCCGCATCATACCAATCAATTTCAAATTCACAACGGTTGAGTTCAGCAATCCCTTTTGCAATACGTGTGACAGCTTCTTTTAAGTGTGCACGTGTTTCATGGTTAAATGCACGAATCGTTCCCTCAATTTCGGCGTCGTTGGCAACGATATTATAGCGAGTTCCTGCATTTAATTTGCCTATTCCGACAACAGCACGGTCGATTGGGTTCACTTCGCGAGCGACAATCGTTTGCAAGGCAACAACCACTTCACTAGCCGTTACAAGAGCATCATGTCCTAAATGAGGGCGACCTACGTGAGAGCTCTTTCCTGTAATTTTGATTTTGAAAATATCACATGAAGCATTCACCGGACCCCCTTGAACCGCAAACGATCCGACAGGTAGTCCTGAATTTACGTGAATCGCAAATGATTCATCGATGTTGTCAATTTTTCCAGAAGCAACAAATTGTTTTGCTCCCGCACCAATTTCTTCTGCAGGTTGAAATGCGATTAAGACGGTTCCTGCAAAGCTATCTTTCAACTCGTTCAAGACTCTAGCGGTTCCTAGCCCCATTGTCGTATGCGCATCATGTCCACATGCATGATTTAATCCTGGACGTTTAGATGCATAAGGCTTGCCAGTGCAGTCCGGAAGTTCTAATGCATCAATGTCCGCACGGAGTAATACCGTCTTTCCTTCCCCTTTTCCACCTTTAATAATGGCTAATGTTCCTGTTTCGGCCACTTTTTCAAATGGGATTCCGAATGAGGTTAATTCTTTTTGAATGTAGGCAGCAGTATCGTACTCTTTTAAGCTTGATTCTGGGTTTTCGTGAAGATGTCTTCTTGTAGCCACAAGGTATTCTTGTAAACCTTGTGCCTTTTCTCGAATTTCGCTCATCTTTTTTTCCTTCTTTCATTGAATAAAGAGGCATGCTAAACACGCCTCTCTAGTTTTATTGTCTGATTGTAACATATAAGTTACATTTTGCTTTTCTCACAACTTGATAGTTGAGCGCGATGTCTCGCATCCTGTGAAGTTGAGCTCACAATCGTAGAAATGGCGTGCGTTTCCTCAAACGTCCTCAGAACGTTTCACGTTCCTTTCGGCGTTCGAGTCCAACGTTCCATTTCTGAACGCGATGTCTCTCATCCTAGTTGTAGTTGAGTTCGAAAAAGCAGAGACTCAAGCCTTTCTCGCTTTGTCCGCACGACTTTCCAAGTCGCTTACGGCAAACCTCGAACCGTTATCGTCTCTTAACGCTTTTTCTCACATCCTAGTAGTTGAGCTCGGGCTCACAGGACCGACGTCCATTTCCTGATATGTCCGCACGACTCGTTCCGAGTCCCTTGCGTCATATCAGTCCAATGGTTCGGCCCTGAGCGTTCGCCCTCACATCCTAGTTGTTTAATTTAGCTTTTTCCCAAACTGGTACGCTAGCACCTTTTGTAACTTCTTCGATTTTCTTAGCAGTTTCTGGTGATTGGTAGTATTCTACAACTTTTTTGTAAACTTCGTTGTTTTCGTTACCTTCTTTAGCAGCGATTACGTTGTAGTAAGGTTGTGAAGAATCAGTAATTTGTTCAATGAAGATAGCATCTTTCGTTGGTTGGAACCCAGCTTCTACAGCGAAACCATTATTGATTAATGAAGCAGCAACATCATCTAAAGCACGAGCTGTTTGGCCAGCAGGTAATTCTTTGATTTGGATGTTTTTAGAATTTTCAACGATGTCATCTTTTGTTGCTAAAGTGTTGTTAGGATCTTTTAATTTAATAACACCAGCAGCGTGTAGTAAACGTAATGCACGTGAGTTGTTTGAAGTATCTTCAGGAATAGCAATTGTATCGCCATCTTTTAATTCACTTACGTTTTTAATTTTTTTAGAGTAAACACCCATTGGAGCAATTACAGTGTAGCCGATTGGTATGATGTGTGTTCCTTGTTCTTTGTTGAAACGCTCTAAATAAATGATTGTTTGGAAAGCGTTCAAGTCAACATTTCCATTTTCTAACGCTTGGTTAGGTTGTACGTAGTCAGTAAATTCTACTAATTCTACTTCAATACCTTCTTTTTCTTTCAAGCGAGCGATGATATCATCCCAAACTTCGTGGTTACCTGCGTTAACCCCGATTTTAACGTGTTTGTTTTCTTGCTTAGCTTCTGATGAAGCTGAGTTTCCTGAATTTGATGATTGAGCAGCTCCACATGCTGCTAAAGTTAATGCTGCCGCTGCAGCTACGAATAATTTTTTAATGTTCATTTTATTTTCCCCTTTTGAGTTAGTTTATTTTTTTGGGTGCGATTGGTTGCATCCTGTAGTTGAGTTCGGAAAGGCATAGGCTCAAGCCTTTCGAGTTTAGTCCGCACGGTCTTACAGACCGCTTACGGCTAAACTGCGAACCGTCATCGCCTCTGAACGCTTTTTCTCACATCCTAGAAAGGTCTATTGTTTTCATATCCTACTGCTACGCCAGGGAATTCTTGGGCCACAGTTTGGAAGAATGGTTGTAAGAAGTTATCGGTTTCTTCCCCAATATTATGGATAGCAATCTTCGTTTTCTTACCTTTGTAAGATCTGTCGTCTGATAAGAAGATAAGGAATGAATCAATGTTTGTTGTCACTCCATATTTCTTGTGTGTTACTTGATAGTGGTAAACGCGATTTGCTTTTGTGATGTCGTATACTTCTAATCCGCTCCAAGTAGTGAAGAAGTGGTTCTTGTAGATGTATACAAACATTTCATCGTCGACATAAGTTGCATTTGTTTTTAATAAATCCAAGTTGTCACGTAATTCTGGGTAAGCAGCGTAAATTTCATCGTAAGCCGCACTAACTTTTCTACGTTTTAAGAAGGCTAAACCGATAAATACAAGACCTGCAAGCGTAAGTCCTGCCGCAACCATTAATCCACCTTTTTTCGCAGAACTATTTTCTGTTAGAGAAAAGTAGTAGTATGTTTCAGCCTCTGCAGAAAGCAGGTTGTTATCTTTAAACACTTTTGTAATTTTGTCGCTATATTCTCTGATGGCTGACTTGTTTGTATCAGAAAGAATAGTCCCGTAAATATACTCTGGATTGTCATTCAATGAGTCAGCTTTTGCAATTAATTTATCAGCTTCTTCTTTTGTCATTTCGACACCAACAATACCGTATTTAGGATTCGCTGGGTTATCATCTTTTAGAAATTCAACAAGATAGACGTATGATTTCCCTCCATCTACGACGATGACAGGATTAGTTGAAATATCTGTTACTTTTAAGGCCGTTTCTTTACCATCTGCACTACTTGTAAATTGCAGTCTAGCGCCTTCTTCATATTGTTTTTTCGCATCTGGTTTTTGGAAGTTGAGAAATGCAACAACACACGCTGCAATAATCAAAATAATCCCAAAATAAAAACGGATATTAAAACCGTGGTTACGATTTTCTGTCATATGATATAAACCTCTTTTCGATAATATAGCTATAATACAGCTATAATACTCTAGAAAATAGCATTTTGCAAGTGACTTTATTCGAATACTGAAATTATCATATATGATAATTTCGTGTTGAAAAAAATAAGGAATCCTACTGGACTCCTTATCACTTACTTTCTTTTTTCGTTCTAATCTCAATACCTGGGAAATCTTGACGTAATTTGTCAAAGAATGGTTGTAGATGTGCGTCGGTTTCTTCGTCGATATTTTTAATTTGAATTTTCGTACTGCGAACCGCAGCATCGGGGTCGCTTGTTGCAAACATAAGGTACGATTTCATGAAGCTGCCACCTTCTTCAGGGTAAAAAGTTTTTTCGAGGTGATGTACGCTCTTTGTTTTGTTTAAGTCATAAATCTCTAAGCCTTTTACAGTAGAACAGAAGAAGTTTTTATAGATGTACACTCCTAAGGTATCATCGATATAATCGGCTTTATTCAATAATGCGGATAGACGTTTGCCTTTCAACTCTGGATGACTAGCCACTAACGCTTCGGTGTTTTCATATCCTGCAAAAAGGCTATTGTAGTATGAAGCAAATTGATGATATTTTTCCGCTAAATACAAGAGTGCTAGTCCTGGAATGAAGAGGATGAGAGAGAGGATTAGGAATAGTTTCTGTGTATCCTTCCCGGGTTTAATTGATACATAGTTTTGATGACGCCGTGAAATTGGGAATTTGATATATTTTTTCATCGCAGCCTGTGTACGAAGGCTATAGTACATCACTTTCTTATCGTTAAATCTTGGCTTAACAAATGTACCTGCAATTTTTTCAGGATTGTCTCTTAATGTATTCTTCTTATCAATTAATTGTTGCGCAGTGTCTCTGTCTAGTTCTAACCCGATGTATTGTGTCGTTTCGTTTCCATGGGAATCTTTTTCTAAATAAGAGACGATATAAAGCGATCATTTTCCAAAGTCTGAGTATTGGACAGGGTTCTTGTCGATACCAGTGACCTTAACGATGGAATCTTCATTTTTTACGATGTCATCGAGGTTAAAATATTTATTTTGTAGTTGTAATAATGGAACGTTCAGTCTTGTCAATGCAAAAACAAGGCAAAGTATAGCCGCCACAATTAGGGCCACTCCGGGATAAAAACGCTGATTATAGCCGCGAACCCGATTCTTACGCATATGAAAAACACCTTTTTCTTGTTAGTTCTATGGTAATGGAGATAGGAGAGAAAGGCAAGGGGGGAAAGTTCAGGGGGATGTGCAATTACTAAAATGCAGTAGTTAAGTCCTGAGCGCTCTTCGCAGTGTGAAGGGTTTGGAATTCAAGAAAAGCAAAAAGAGCTCACACTGTGAGCTCTTTTTTGTCTGCTGTCTTTCTGCCTCACATCCTGTAGTTGAGTTCGCCATCGCAGAAATGGCGTGCGTTTCCTCAAACGTCCGCAGAACGTTTCACGTTCCTTCCGGCGTTCGAGTCCAACGTTCCATTTCTGAGCGCGATGTCTCACATCCTATTTAGAATGGGCGTTGTTTTTTATTTGTGACTCCCAAGAGGATATCAGGGAATTCTTGGCTTACGGTATAAAAGAAAGGTTGTAGTAAGTCATCTGTTTCTTTTCCAACGTTATTAATGGGAAAAGAAGTTTTCTTCTTTCGGTAGGTTTTATCATCCGTAAGAATAATCAGTTGTGAAAAACCGCCTGTTGTTATTCCGTAGGATTTATGATTCAAGATACGGTGGTACATTTGTTTTGCTTTTCTTAGGTCATATACTCTAAGTTCCCCTTTTGGAATAATCAGATGGTTCTTATATAAAATAATTCCTAATGCTTGGTCAACATAAGTTGCGTTGTCTAATACCGTATCCATTGAATGGTTTAATTCTGGATAGGAATCGTATATTTCATTGTATGCTTTCTCTTCGTTTTTTCTTAAAGAAAAGGCACCGTATAGGAAGTATAGTCCCGTCAGGATAGTTATCAGAGCAATAGGATAACCTACCAAACGACTTTTATCATATTCATCTACCGAAACATAATATAATGTTTCAGCATAAGGTTTGATATCTTCGTATCGATCCACAAGATTACTGAACGTATAATGATAATCTTGAATAGCGTCTTTAGCGCCAGATTTACGAATAGTGGCGGCCACAATCATTGGGTTCTGGGATAAATCAGGCGCTGACTTTAATTTATCCAGAAGGGGATCGCCGTCTTTAATCTCAATGCTGGCATACCCGAATGGATTTGTATTCATAATTGTCTTTGGTCTTGAAAACTGAATAAAATATAATTTTGTGTTACTTCTAGTGACAGTAGCCATATAATTAGGGTCGAAATACGTGATTTTTACAGCAACCGTTTCTTGGTCGCTCTTGTAAGGCAAACCAAAGACTTTCCCTTCTTTATATAAAGTATCTGCAGTTGGATAGAGTAGTGAGTATCCTACCGCACCTATACTTATAATGAACATAAGAACTGCAATAATGATCATACCGATGAAGGATATATTACTATGCGTTTTTGTCATAATTGTTCTCCTTTAAAATGATGAATTTAATAAGCATAAAATACCATAAAATAGTAGACTTTGAAAGGTTATTCTTTTGTGTTTGTCAAAATACCTGGGAAGGCTAACCGTGAAGACATACATCCTAAGCATTCGAACTCGAAAAAGCAGAAACGACGTCCACTTCCCAACCCATACGCACATCGTTTTTAACGATGCTTGCGTTGGGTTGGTCCAGTGATTCGTTTCTGACCGCTTTTTCTCGTATCATAGAGTTGAGCTCGCCATCGCAGAAATGGCGTGCGTTTCCCGAAATATCCGCACGGCTGTTCCAGCCGCTTACGGTATTCCGGTCCAACGTTCCATTTCTGAGCGCTCTTCGCAGTGGTTTATTGACTTTCTTTTCATCACTCGTGATTCAAGAAAGTCTAATAAACTTTGCGGGCGAAAGACGACGAAGCAAAACGGGTTCACACTGTGAATCCGTTTTTGTCTTCTGTCTTTCTGCCTCACATCCTAAGCATTAAATTTTGGTGGGTAGGGTATCCATGCTATCATGTTGTTATCGCATAGGCGATGGATTATACCAGCAAAGGAGAATTGTTATGAAAAAATCAACCAAATTATTAATGACGACACTACTTATTTCGTTAGGTTTGGCTGCATGTGGTGGCAATTCAACATCGACATCAAGTAATCAACAAAGTTTAACGATTACAACATTTGGAGAATTAGCAACATTAGATAGTGCGGACTACGATGATGTGCCGAGCTCAGATATGTTAGGGCAAATTTTCGAAGGATTATATCGTGTCGCTAAAGACAATAAAGTTGAATTAGGAATGGCAGCAGAAGAGCCAACTGTGAGTGCGGACGGCCTTGTATATACGTTTAAATTACGTGATGCAAAATGGTCTGACGGAACTCCTGTAACAGCAGGCGACTTCGTGTACACTTACCGTAAATTAGTAGACCCTAAAGAAGGACACGTGGCGCAATCGGCTGATGTGTTCAAAAACGGGAAGAAAATTCGTTCAGGCGAATTATCGACAGAAGAATTAGGGGTTAAAGCGATTGATGATAAAACATTAGAAATCACGCTTGAAAATCCTGCTCCATATTTACCAAAATTATTAACAGGGTCACGTTTCTTACCACAATCTGAAAAAGTGGCGAAAGAAAAAGGCGAAGGATACGGTTCTTCAGCAGATTCAATCGTGACAAACGGACCGTTCAAATTAGAAGGATGGACAGGTTCTGAACTTTCTTGGAAACTCGTGAAGAACGACGGTTACTGGGATGCAGCAAACGTTCAATTACAAAACGTTACTGTGAATGTATCGAAAGAAGTAGCGACTTCTGTTCAATTATTTGACGGAAAACAAGTCCAATACACAACAATCAGCGAACAATTCGTCGATCAATATAAAACGCAACCAACGTATCACGCTATTCCAAAAGCAACAATGGGGTACATGAATTTCAACGTAGAACGCAAAATCACAGGAAACAAACACTTCCGTCGTGCGATTGCGATGGCTTACGATAAAGCGGCTCTTGTAAACAACGTGTTAAAAGACGGCTCAATCGTTTCAAATGGTCTTGTTCCAAAGGGATTTGCTGAAAACCCAGAAACGGGGAAAGATTATGTGGAAGACCGTGGCGACTTACTCACCTACAATGTCGAAGAAGCGCAAAAAGAATTAGCACTTGCTAAACAAGAATTAGGGATGGACACAATCGAAGTGACCTTATTAACGTCAGATGCAGGTAGTGCGAAAGTGGTTGGCGAATATTTACAAGCGCAAATCCAAAAGAACTTACCAGGCGTGACATTGAACATTAAATCAGTGCCATTGAAAAACCGTCTTGAATTACAACGTGCAGATGATTTCGACTTCTTCTTCGGAACATGGGCACCTGACTATCAAGATCCAGTAAACTTCTTAGAACAATACGTAACAGGTGGAGGAATCAACTTCGGGAACTACTCAAGCGAAGCCTACGATAAAGCCGTTGCTGAAGTGAAAACAACATACGCAACGAAGCCAGCAGAACGTTACAAACAAATGATTGCGGCTGAAAAAATCGTGATGGATGATGTGGCTATCGCTCCAATCTACCAAGCAAGCCAAAGCTACTTACTTGCTGAAAACGTAGACGGATTCGAAGTACTTCCATTCGGACGTACAATCAACCTCCGTCAAGCCTCTGTAAAATAATCATAGAAGAATGATAAATATCCTTTTATTGGGTAACCAATAAAAGGATATTTATTTTTAAATCTATAACAATATTCAATAGTAGGAAAGATAGTTAATTATAAGTTAATGTGTTAGCAATGATAAATTAAAGAATGAAAGTTAATTTTTTTGTAAAAAACGGGAAAATATACTTGCAAATAGCACGTGTTTCTTTTACTATTAATTCAAGAATAGGGAGGGGATAATCATGGTTGGTATTGTGATGAATGCTAGAATTCAGACCCAAAGTGCGCAGGAATTTCACGATCTTAACAAAAGAATGAAAACTCCTAATAGGTCTGTAGATATCAAAAATAAAATTGAAACAAGAACTCGAAACGTGGAAGCAATTAGTCGAAAAAATACTGGTAAAAAGTAATGCTAGAATTATATCCGATAAGATGCCTTATGTTAGATGATACAGAAATTGAAGCCTTTGATTGTGGAAATGAAAGTATAAATGATTATTTTAAAAAACGTGCAGATGATACCGATTTTAATAATATTGCTAAAACTTTTGTACTGTTGAAGGATAACAATATTATAGTAGGTTTTTATACGTTGACTGTGGGCAGTCTGGATGTTGAAAGTGTGGAGACTCAAACGTTGATTAAACGTCCAATTGTGAATTTGTCTTATTTTGCAATAGATAGTAAATATCAACGACAAGGATACGGGACTTCATTAATGCAAGAAATATTTAAAAGTGTATCTGTAATATCGTACTATACGGGTGTGGAACTGATTTATTTAGAATCCGTTGATGATAGTGTTTGTTTTTATGAATCTCTCGGTTTTCAATTAGTGAGGCCTTCATTAAGACCTGAAAACTATCAAGGAATCTCAACAGAAAACATACAATTTCCAATGTATATTTCGATTGAGACACTTATTGATCAAGGTTTTGTTGGCTATCTTCATAATTTTTTAAATATAAATATAGAAGAATGATTAGGGATTAGGTAGGGTGTTCTACCTAATTCTTTTTTTGATTAGACAACTTATTTTTACTTCATTCTTGATAAAATTAAATCCCTCTTTGAACGATTTTGTCCAAAGAGGGATTTTTTAGGTTCTATAATTTTTAGGGTTGATGGAATTTTTCCACCAACCCTATTTTAGTGTATACAAAAAGGCCAACATCCATTATATTAAAAGCGCCTAAATCTAAAACAAGAGGATGATGACCATATGAACAATATACTAGAAGCTACGCTACAAATCAAAGATAAAAACATTATTTGGGATGATAAAGTTCAAGAAAAGATATTTAAAAAGAGAAAATCTTTATTTTATTCAGCTACATATACGCATAAACCAGAATTTTGTACTGTTTGTGGGTGTGTTAGCCAAAATAACAATATCGTTAAAAACGGGACGAAAACTTCTCGTATCACTCTCTGTTCTGTTTCAGGCCTACCGGCCTACTTAAATTTACGAAAGCAGAGATTTCTCTGCAGAGAATGTGGTTCTTCATTTACCGCAGATACTAATCGAATCGTAGAAAAACACTGTCATATCTCGAAACGATTAAAAAATGAAATTAAATCAAAGATAAGTGAAACAGTATCTGAAACATATATCGCAAAAGAAACAAATGTTTCAGTTCATACTGTAAGACGTATCATAGATGATACAGCACGATTATTAACAATTAAACCATTACAGGATTTACCTGAGCATTTGTGTTTTGATGAATTTAAATCCGTTAAATCTTCCGATAGTAATATGAGCTTCATTATTTGTGATAGTACTACACACAAGCTGGTCGATGTTGTACGAGATAGAAAATCTTACAATTTGAAACAATATTTTCATCGTTTTGAACCTAAGACTAGATTTAAGGTAAAAACTATCTCAATAGATATGTACTTGCCATACATTCAATTAATAAAAGAAATGTTTCCTAACGCAAAAATCATCATTGATCCTTTTCACATTGTACAAGCCTTAAATAGAGAATTAAATCGAACTCGGGTACGTGTCATGAATCAATATCGTTATAAAGACGCTAAATTATATCGAAAGTTAAAATATTATTGGAAGTTAATTTTAAAGAACCCTAACGAACTTCAGAACTATAAATATAATCGTTATAAGCTTTTCGAAAGTTTTATAACAAGCAAAGGAATCGTGGATTATATCTTAGAAATCAATCCATCTCTTAAAAATGATTACGAGGTTGTACATTCACTTCGTGAATGTATTCAGGATAGAGACTATGTAGAATTCAAGGAAACGATTGAAGCAGCTAAGCAATTAGACCTATCTCCTGGTTTAAAAAGAGTATTAAAGACTCTAATTACTTTCTTGCCATATATTCAAAATACTTGTGAGTATCCAACTAGAACAAACGGACCTATTGAAGGAATAAACAATAAAATAAAAGTACTCAAAAGAAATGCCTACGGCTTTAGAAACTATTACCATTTTAGAAACAGGATTATTTTAATAACAAAAATGTTTGGCCCAAAACAAAAAGGAATTAAGCAGCAATTAGTTGCTTAATCCCTTCCTAAATTTCTTCATCAACACTATTTGACAAAGAGCCAAATAAAGCTTGCAGAGTGTCATTGTCAATCATTTACTGATTCAGTTCTGTAGAAATACCACTTGTATCTGGTGTTTGAGGCGTCATTACCTTTGGAATTAAATCAACCGTAAATGTGGTACGGCCGTCGCTCCAAGGGATACCATATACTCTACCTGAGTAGACCCAATCTTGCTTGCCTTCTTCAAAGGCCTTTGAAGACTCATCCAATTTTTCTCTCATATATTGTACAGCATCTTTATAATGTTTAAATTCTGTATTCGTATTTCCTAACGGAACTAGGCGATGGGCAGAAGTAGTCACTTCCACAGTAGTTGTTGTTTCAGAAGTAGACTCTCCTCCATCTATTTTAACGGTTGGTTGTTCTGTTGAAGTATTCATCTCCGTCTCACTTGTTTGAGGCATCACTTTTTTGGTCGTCAATGATTCCTTACTTGGAGTCACAGCTACTTTTGTTTCTTGCTCTTGTTTTTCAAAAACTACTTTCTTTTCTTCGGTAGTTACTGGAAGCTCCGTAGTGCTTACTGTTGTTGATACTTCTAACTCTTTCTGAGTCATTGTTTTTTCAGATTTTTCGGAATGTCCTGGAGAATGTGACGATGTGGCATCTGTCGTTTGTATTTCTACAACTTGAGTTACTTTTGGCAAGGGACTCAAATCTTTAGATAACGCATAAACTCCAGCAAGCATTGCTAAAGAAATTCCTAATGTAATCCCTAATTGACTTGCTAACCCCAACGATTTAAAAGATTCTTGAATTTTAATATAAAATATCTTAATCTTCATTATCAATTCTCCTTTCCATTTTTATTCAAACTATTATATCATAAATTTCATCATTTCAGAACAAAAAAGACATAATATCACAAATCACATTATTATTACAACAATATTTCTAAAAAACCCGTGAAATAATCCGAAAAATTTTAAGTTCTTGGCTTTTTATTAGTAGAACCACTTTATCGGTAATCATTAGTAACCAGTAGCAAACCTGTTACATACTATAAAAATCCTACAAAAATCTGAGTTCCTACTAATGTAATAATCCCTGAGATTACAATCGATAGACTACTCATCGCTCCTTCAATTTCACCAATTTGCATCGCTCTAGCAGTCCCAATCGCATGAGAAGAAGTTCCAATCGCAATCCCTTTTGCTATCGGGTGAGTGATATTAGCAATCTTACAAATCCCCTCACAGAACATATTCCCTAGAACTCCAGTAATAATAATCACTGCGACTGTAATCGTTACATATCCACCTGTTTCTTGAGACAATCCCATCCCGATAGCTGTCGTAATTGATTTTGGAAGAAGCGTAACATACTCTTCATGCGTCAATTGGAAAATGAAAGAAAGCAGCCACACTGTACACAGGCTTGTAAGAACCCCAGATAAAACTCCAAAGAAGATTGCTTTCTTATGCTTCTTCAACAACTCTAGCTGCTGATATAAAGGAATCGCTAAACAGACAGTCGCTGGCGTTAAAAAATAACTTAAATTATATGCACTTGCATAATAACTAGCATAGTCAATATGAAATACATCTAAAACGATAATTACAAATACGATTGCCACCAACAATGGATTAAAAATAGGCCATTTATAGCGATCTCGAAGGAATACACCAATTTCAAAACCTAGGATGCTAATCACAATTCCAATCGTTGCTGAATTAATGGCTAGTTGATTCATGGTCTTCCTCCCTTTCTAAAATGAACTGTGTTACTTTTCCGGAAACAACCATAACCATTACTGTTGTAATCACCGTAATGATGGATACGGGTAAAATAATTCTTTGTAATTGCGCCCAAGATTCAATAATTCCTACAGCTGCAGGAATAAACATCAGAGCCATGATTTCAATCAAGAAAGTCCCCGCTTGATGAACACGATCTAATTTGATGAGACCAGTCATTAAGAATATCATCATTAGTATTAATCCGTAGATGCTTGCTGGAATGGGGAACGGCAAGAGATATTTTAAAATTTCACCTAAACAGGTTACAAACATAATCCAGCCAAATTGTTTAAAGAATTTCATTGTTTACTCCTCTAGTTTAAAAGCACCCTATCCACGTCATAGAATAGGGTGCTTCCATCTTTTTGTATATATAAACCTACCTCAGAAAGAATACTCTCTTCCAATATTTTCTCATATTATAATCAAATGCATAGAAAGTCAACTACAAACCTGTGAACATTTGTTACTTTCAAAATCATTTTTCGACTATTTTATATAGAGGGGTATTTTTCGTTCTGCAATTTCAGCAAAGTGCCTAGTTCTATTCTCTTCTGTTGAACCAAAAATCTATCAAAATACCCCGTCTAAGGCGAACCTTAAACGGGGCACTAAGTTTGATATTAGTCTAAGTTTTTCATGGTTGGGAATAATAGGACGTTACGGATGGATTGGCTGTTTGTTAGTAACATGACTAAACGGTCAATTCCGATTCCTACCCCACCTGTTGGAGATAAACCATATTCCAACGCTTGAATAAAGTCTTCATCGTGCGGATGCGCTTCGTCGTTCCCAGCAGATTTTTCTTCTACTTGTTTCATGAAACGTTCACGTTGATCGATTGGGTCTGTTAACTCTGTGAAGCCATTTCCGTACTCTTTCGTACAGATGAAGCATTCGAAACGATCTGTGAAACGTGGGTCTTCATCGTTTTTACGCGCTAGTGGAGATACTTCCACTGGATGTCCGTAGATGAAGGTTGGTTGGATTAATGTTTCTTCAACGAATGTTTCGAAGAATTCGTTCACGATATGTCCAAATGTCATTGAATCTTCGACTTTCACGCCTTTTTCTTTCGCGATGGCGCGTGCTTCTTCGTCTGTCATTTGTGGCCAGAAGTCAACACCTGTTACTTCTTTAATCGCATCTACCATATGAACACGGCGCCATTTTGGAGTCAAATCTATTTCATCTTCTCCGTACATAATTTTTGTAGTTCCATGAATTTCATTAC